>ENA-ORCQ01000026-ORCQ01000026.1-marine-metagenome-genome-assembly--contig:-NODE-26-length-278431-cov-8.755656_pt1 | contig 278431 bp, 255 predicted proteins | sample MGYA00237780_ERZ508510 | MGnify/ENA primary metagenome ERZ508510 (study PRJEB26181, sample SAMN06268981) | marine metagenome | isolation source: Tt an E2 anaerobic enrichment on eucalyptus from sediment...
GACAAGGGAGACAACGACGAGAAAAACGATGGGGAGGAAGCCAAGGAAGACGACAGCCCCTACTCCGGCACCTCCACCACCGACTATTCCAGCAAGGACAAGGAGCAAATCAACCGCGCCACCATCGGCAAAGGGACCATCATCATCCGCTCCGATCCGGACGCCGGGCTGGAAGGCCTGAACCGAGACCTCGCCAAAGCTCAGGAGATCACCAAGGACAATGAGACCGTGGTCAAAATCTACGTTGACCCGGAAACCATCAAGGATATTGCCAGCGGGGCCGAGGGGCTTCAGAAAAATAGCAAGAAATTGGCCGAGGCAATCGGCAAAGTCATTGATAAAGCTATTAATGCGATAACGCCTAAGCCAAAACTTTCTGTAGAAGACAGGGCGATATTCAAGAGCATGATCAAGGGAGCTATTACCAAAAATAGTTTGATCCCTAATGCAAATGACGAGCAGCTTGATAGCTATGCCGAAGGTCTCACTGAACTTATGGCGCTTGAGTATGAACGATTACGCTCTGAAGATGTCGACCACCTTGACGCCATGATTCAGATAACCCAGGGCGTTGGCGAATATCGAAAATGGGCATCAAAAATGGAAGGCAACGGAATAGAAGTAACCGTTGTAAATGGCAAACAATTTATCCAGCTTCCAGGCAATGTCACCAACATTGATGGCGGTACCCTTAGCGGGCCTGCAGCTACATTCCTTGCAGTCACGGCCGCCGTCGGCACCATAATGTTAATACAGCAAGCTGACCCTGATACTGCGGCAAAGCTGGGGAAGGCACTTAAGAACGGTGTCGTTGGAACACAGCAATACATATACAAACTCGGGAAAAAGATTGACATTAACACCTGGCTGACAAACTGGGTTCCCGGGTATGCCGAGTCCACAGGACAAAAACTTGTCAAAATCACGAAAGTCAATGTCAATGGTATCGGTGTTGAGACAGACAAAGCCATGGAGATCGTTTCGGAAGATCTTGGCTCTGCATTTGTTAAAGACCCTGAAACCAATGTATACTACGATGCTTGGGTCGACTCCGATGGAACAGTCCATGCCCGGACGGACAAGGTTTATGTCGAAGACGAAAATGGCAATCTGGCTCTTGCTTCAGAACATAGTTCCGGTGACGGGAAGAGCACAAACGCTGGTAGTGGTTCCGAATCAACTCCTGCCAACCCAGATCCTGGCAATGATGATGACGATGACCTCATCAGAAAAGAATACGAAAACAAGCCAGAATATGAAGTGGACCAAGCACACCAGCCCGGAAAGCCAGGATGGCGTCCAAATAAAACTCAACTTCCTTCAGATGCTAAAGAGGCATATAAAAATGCTGTACCTAAAGGGGACGGGAAAACTTGGTTCGGGTGGAATGCGAATAGAACCCAGATATATAGGTTCTCAGGAAACCAAGGAAAAGCGCATTTTAATGGCACCGTCGACAGGCGTATCCTAAACACTATGAAAGATGACGTCCTTAAAAGGCTTGGTATTAATAGAAATTCTGCATTAAAAATAATTAAAAAATAAACAGAGATTAATTTATGATTATTGGGAATAAGTCGATTTTTGCAATTGAAACAGAGCTTGATGAATATATTGGTGGAGATTGGCTTTACGGAAAATTTTGCTATTGGATTTGTAACAAAAAATTTGGACTTTTCCAACTTGCAACTGGTCTTAATATGATTCGGTTCATGTTAAATAATATTGTAAAAAACAACTCAACAAGAAACGTACAAACCCTATTTACACAAAATAAACATGATATTTATTATAACTATCTACTATCAACTATTTGGGGAGATAAGTTTCATAAATACTATGCACAATCAGTAAAAGAAAAATGGCAGAAATTAAATATAACTCCAGAAGACATACCGGAATTCGATGGAGTTACTGTGTTACTTATCGACGGGAAAGAGAAGTCAAAAATTATAGCATACGATTATGATGAGGGAATATATGAATGCCATTGCGAGCTTGGCTATGTTGATAACGTATTAAAAAAAGGCCTTGAAACACTAGATAAATGGTATCAAAAGTATGGTGGTGATAATTAAATAGAGAGGTGGTAGCGGTTTTCTGGACAGTTTGGCGGCAGCAGGTGAAAACGTAAAAAGTGTCGTATACAATAATATTGACCTTCAAAGCATTGTTCTGAAATATGCAGGTAAAGGGACGCGAATCAGAGGTCAAAAAGGTATGCCTGGTTATAAAGAACGAATAAAATCAAATATAGTTATTGGCGAGTGTTTAGATATGAAAGGGAACAACTTAGGCCCAACAAAGAGTTTTATAATACACTATTCCAAAAAAGGCGTTCACATTGTCCCTGACATTCCATAGCGAGGTTGTATAATGGGATATGACTATAAAAGCATCAAAGAAAATGACACACTGCACTCTAAAACGTATATCACAACAAGTCAGACATTACTTGGTATGATACCGTCAAGCCTTCGTGCTTTAGGAATTAGCTTTACTGGTAGGGATATCTATTTTGTGTCTGTTTTTGACAAAGATACAACTGAAGATGACATTGAGGACGTAAGTGCTGCTTTGACAGAAGTACTACCACACGTCCTTGAATATCCCACTAGAACTGATATTGATGACCAGTATCTGACGATTCCCTATCCGCAAGACATCGGGCCGTACGTTCCCAATTGGGACTTGGTGTACCTTCGTAAGGAGCCAGTAGAATAATAGAATTAGGGAACACCATACCTAATACCCCTTCACGTTTGAACAGAATACACGGCCCGCTTTGGCGGGCCGTTTTCTTTTACTCTCTCCAGCGCGACCAACAAGGACGTGACCAGTAAAACTGTCCACCTTAAAAACGTCGCTCAGTGGTCCAACAAAGTGGCCCCACTTCTGTTTGCATGAAAACACGGCAAGAAAATTCGGAGGCAGTCTGGAAATAGCCAACAGCGTCACCACTGCGTACATCAGCAGAGGCGATGTTCTCAACTTCCTCCAGGAATACGGGGTTACCGTTGTGGATAACTATCCCTTTGGCGAGGTGACCATTAAGGGGCCAGAAGCGGTCGGGAAGAAGTACTTGTTGGAAGACGCAGGCGAGCATAGCCTTAAAGGCTTCAAAGAGCATTTTGGCATTACCGAAAAACAGGACGGGACCAAAACAAATGGGTAAGACTTGCTTCGTAGTATTGTTGGTGCTGTTGATGGCCGGATGTTCTGGCGACTCGGAAAGCACTGAGCAAAAATCATTGTTTGATATGAACGTTGAAGAAATGTTCCCAGGCAATGAGCTTGCGCAGAAACTGGCACTGGCTGCCGCAGATGGCGACATTGAAGAAATGGATGAACTGGTTGCACAGGGTGCCGATGTCAATGCCGTTGGAACCTATGGCGTGACAGTGCCGTGTTGGGTCATACAGCACCCAAATAAAAAAGGATTCAAGCACCTCCTGGAACTGGGAGCTGACCCGAACATCATCTGGAAAGGGACGGATGGATCAGATTCTTCCTTGATCCATTGGACTGTCCGAAGAGCGGCCACTGATGGTGACATGTATACCGATTATTTGAAGATGCTTTTTGAAATCGGAAATGGTGATCCGAACCTTGCTATACCCGATTCGGGAAAACTTCCCATTGAATGGGCCCTCCTCATTGGCGATGAGTCAATATTCAAATTTCTTTGTAATGCAGGAGCAGAAGTGGATAGGAGAGGGGAATACGGGAAGACAATAGCCCAAAAAGCCGGTGGAGTTTTTAACTACAACCTTGTTCTGTATCTGTTGGAGCAGGGAGTAAATTACAAGCTTAAAGACAATCACGGATACTCTCTTGTAAAAAGCATGAATTTAAACTTCACCTACCGACCAGCAGCACTCGTTACAGAACCAAGCATTGACCAATACATGTGGTTCTGGCGCTGTGTTGACTGGTTGGAAAAGCGAGGAGAAAAATTCGACATCCCTGCCGACTTCAAGCGCCCTGCAAAGCTGGACACCACTCCTGCTGACGCTATTTTTGCAAATAAACCGCCGAAAGTGCGCCCGACTCGTTCCTCTTTTATTCATGAAGTCAACCTTACCTATCCGACTCCTGCCTGGGCTCAAGATCAGGAATCCAGGCGTAATATTCAGTCGTTTTTCCGTCAGAAAGGAAGCAACATCATTTACGAGTTTATACCCAAAGGTGAATCTTTGAACAATTGGAACCAGTATCAGACTGTTACGGGGATCTATTCTCCGAATACGAGCTATGAGGCGTTCTTGCAGGCCGCAAAAGACAAGCTCGTGAGCAGATGTCAGAGCGACACTCAGATGGAATTGACGGAGAAGCAGGCGGACAGTCAGCTCTTACACGTCGTTTGCGATAATCAAGACATGGAAGGCTACCTGTTTCTTGGAAAGTACAAGAATACCTTTATGACAGTGTATCAGGCATGGCGGAGGACCGCGGTGAAGAATCCGGAGCAGCGGCGGGCAAAGGTTCTGGCCGACATGAAAGGGATAAAAATGGAGCAAGGCTTCAACGTGGTTCCCATGACTGATGAAATGAAACAGAAAATAAAACAATAAGCATGGGAGATATCCGTATTTAACGCCAAACTTAAGCTTCAATGTAAACAAATTCTCGTCATCTTTTTACTTACCTTCATATGCCTGAATGCAAGTTCTGCCCATGCCGAAGAAGGCGTTCAAAAAATAATGCAGACCATGAAGCTCTATGATGGTGTCATAACCTTTCCGCCCCCTCTTTGGATTAAAACAAAGGAAGAACTTGGCAATTTCAAGGTATCCCGTCATCAGGACAAAAACAGCTTCACTTTCGAGCAGATTCCAAAAGACCAGAAGTTTGAATCTTGGACCCAAATGTATGGCGTTTATGCTTGGTATTTGCCGGAATATGATCTGAAACGGTTTATCGCCGAATCTCTCAATGCACTGGCGCTGGGTTGCAAGGCGGAACCCAAGTCCGTGCCGGTAAGTGCCGATAAAAATGCCGTCATCTTGACGTACCATTGCGGTGAGCTCGTCGATGATTTGGTTGTGAACGGTAATAACGTGGAGAGTGGTTTTCTGTTCATGGGACAGGTCGACCATAGCTTTGCGAAGGTCTACCAGGCCTGGAGAGGTAATTCGAAAGACATCGGAACCGAGAAGTGGTATTTCAATGATCAAATCATTGCAAAGGCCATCAAAAATATGGAAAGCATCCGCTACTTCAAAGCAAAGTAATGTGTCATTGCTGACAGAATCCAAACGGCTCGCTTCGGCGGGCCATTTTCTTTTGCTCTCTCCATCGCCGCTCAGTTCTCTTTTGAAATAACGTTACAACGATGGTTCAAAACCCGACAGGCATGTCACTTCTGATGTAAATCGGCTTTTGCCAACCACCGCTTCACGGTATTCCTGTCCACTTCCAGCCGGACGGCCGTCCTGGCAATGTTTCCATTCTCCTGCGCCACAATTCTGGAAACATGGGAGGCTATAAATTCCTTGAGAGGTAATGCCCTATTCAAAATATCTTCACCATGACGGCCTTCATGGACAGGCAGCAGATGGCGCGCCAACTTGTGCCCGGGAAGCGCCTGCAGCGCAATATATTTCTCAACCAGATTCTGCAATTCCCGGACATTCCCCGGCCAGTGATACTTGTCGAGCTCTGAAGACAGCTGCATATTGAGCTCCTTTACCGGGCCGCTTTTCTGCGACGACATGGAAACGAAGTGCTTGAACAAATAGGAGGGGTCTCCCGTCCTTTCCCGCAGCGGGGGAATGGCGAGATTGAGAACATCAAGACGAAAGAACAGATCTGAACGGAGCTTCCCTTTCCTGACTTCCTCCCGAGGGGATCGGTTGGTTGCCGAAATGACTCGAACGTCGACCGGAATCACCCGGTGATCACCGACGCGCATAATCTCTTTAGCCTGAAGGGCGCGAAGTAACTTGGCCTGCAGAAAAATGTCCATCTCGGTAATTTCATCAAGAAAAAGCGTTCCTCCATTGGCGAGCTCGAAAAGTCCCGCCTTGCCGGTCCGCAACGCCCCGGTGAAGGCACCCGGCGCATAGCCGAACAGTTCGCTTTCCAGAAGAGCCCCAGAAAGAGCCGCACAGTTCACAGGGACGAACGGGCCGTCGGCAAGAGGACTTTCGTTATGGATGCTCTGGGCAAAAAGCTCCTTTCCCGTGCCGGTCTCCCCCTGAATCATGATATTGCAATCCGTCCTGCTATACTGCCTGGCTATTTCCACAACATCGCACATTGCCTCACTTTGGTGCACGATGTCCTCAAAGACGTATTTCGCATAGAATCCTTTCTCCAGCAGCTTCTGACGGATGGCATTCCCCGCCTCTTCAATATGCTCGACTTTCTGAAAAAGGATGACCGCCGAGGAGCGGTTCTCCGCAGGGTTAATGAGCACATGCTCCACAGCCAACCGAGCGTTGCGGTAGTTGACGATGATATTGCCCACATTCCTTCGCCCTTCCCTTGCATCCTCTAATTCTGGAGCCTTGAAAATATCTCGGTAGGACATACCGATGACGACAGAGCGCGTCGAATGCAGCAGCCCGCACCCATGCTTATTAATCTCCTCGATGACTCCCTGACTGTTGATCAAAACAGCTCCCTGCTTGGTGCAGTCGAGCACCGCTGAAAGCTTTTCCGTACTGCTAATATGCTTTTGCAGATTCTTGAGTACCAGCATGGCCTGTTCAAATGCGTCCACAAGCGTTTCCATACTGGATTCGATGAGATGGAAATTGAGATCATGCCTTTTGGCCATGCGGACGGAAACCGCATCACCTACGACCACATCCGGTTTCCAAGCCACAACTTCGGCAGTTACGGTTTCCAGGCTTTGGCTGTCGCTGATCATAAAAGTCCGATGCGTACGCTGAAGGATGTCGCAGACAGGTTGAACCAAGCTGATAAACTGACGAAAGCCGACAATTGCGACTTTCATTCCCGGGCTGGTGTGCTCATGGATATAGGCCAGCACTCTGTAAATCGATCCCCCCACTTCAATGACCTCTATGCCGAGGGATTCCCGAATCAGCCGGGCCGTTCCGCCGCGACTGATGATGATCCTGGCTCCTTCTTCGATGGCGCGACGTGCGGCGCTCACGCCGGATTGCAGGTCGCCTACATATGTCTTTGCCGGGTAGGAGTTGGTTTCAATGATGCTCTGTGCTTTGGTGCGAATATCCTGATACGGCGCGATGAATGCAATATCCATGGTTCCTCACTTAGATGCCATGCGCCGGCGGACTTTGGCGCACACTTGTAACATACCGCCTCTCAACTGATGCAAAACGCATCAGTTACTCATGCATTTTGCTCATAAATTTGTCAACCGCTTCCCCTGAAAACACGCGCAACTAAGCTCCCACGCGACTTTCTCCACATGGCATGCACTTTGCTTTTTGGAGTGGGAACTACGGAATGCGTGTGCCCGACCTGAATCCACATTCCGTCTCAAACCTTCGCACAAAAGGAAGTTGTGAAAGAATGCGAATCTCCACAGATTTATGGCTGACATTTGTTGTCTTTGGACTGAGCGCCCTGGCTGCCATCCTGACGAACAACCTTTCCGCAGGAGGACTCGGCACAGGAGTGGGACCGGCCTTCTTCCCCTGGTTGATGGTCTTCGGGATGCTCTTCTTCACCATCCTTCTGCTCATTCGCACTCTATGGGAGAGACAGGCCGCGGCACAGGACAATCCAGGCATCAACTGGAAACTTCTCGGAAAACTGGCATTGTTCCTCATTTATATGACCCTTTACGCGGCATTCTACGTAAAGGTGGGCTACCTGATCAGTACCAGTGCCTTCTTTATTCTATCCATGCTGACATTGGGAGAGCGCCGGCCTATCCGTTTTCTGGTGGTTCCTCTCTGTATCACCGGGGGCGTCTACCTGGTGTTCACAAAGCTTCTCGATGTCTACATACCATAACTTTTCTACGAGTTTGTTTTGCGGAGGTTGGGCAGTCCGGCTCAATCTGAACTGTCATATCATTAAACGGAGGAGCACATCATGAAACGACTCATTCTAGCGATTCTTTGCCTCGTGGTTTCGTTCGCCACAATTTCCGAAGCGGGTGATTACCCTGATCATCCCATCCAGATAGTGGTTCCGTATTCCGCTGGTGGGGGAACCGACCTCTCCGCCCGCGTCATGGCCAAAGTCATGCGGAAATATCTGGGCAAACCCTTGGTGGTGGTAGACCAGCCGGGCGGCAGCGGAGCCATAGGAACCAGTGGAGTAAGCCACGCCGCACCGGACGGCTACACCTTGGGCATGGGCGCTCAGGGCCCCCTCACCATGCTGCCCCACTACGGTGGAATCGACTACTCCAAGGACTCCTTTGATTACCTCGCTCTGATGGGACGAAACCTCATCCTGGTGGCGGTCAACAAGGACGCCCCATTCCAGGACGGCAAAGCCATGATCGAATGGGCCAAGGCTCATCCCGGAAAATTGACTGTAGGCGTATCCGGCGCCGGCGGCGCACCCCGTATTGCGACAGAAGGATTCGCTTCGGAAGCGGGCATCACAGTCAAGTGCATGCCTTTCAACGGCAGCGCCCCCGCGATCACCGCATGTGTGGGAGGGCACATCAAGGCGGTTGCGGCACACCCCGCCGAACTGGTCAACCAATCCAAAGCCGGAAATCTGAAGATCCTCATGGTCATGGAGCCCGAACGCATTTCCTTGTTCCCCAACGTGCCCACGACGAAAGAACTCGGGGTGGACTTCACCTGGGCCGCCTGGAAAGGCGTCATAGCCCCCAAGGGCCTGCCCGCCGACGTCAAGGCCAAGCTGGCCGATGCCCTGAATAAAACATTCAAGGACCCTGAATTCCTGAAGAAGATGGAGAACCTCGGTGAGTTCGTCGACTACCGGAATGGTGAAGCTTTCAAAAAGCTCGTGGATAGGGATTCCGTTGTGGCCGAAAAGGTCATCCGTTCCCTGAACATGTACGGCATGAACGCCAAAAAGAAGTAAACCTCGCAAGAGCCGTCTGATGCCCTCTTCCGGAGCAACGGCTGGCCGGAAGAGGGCAAAACAAAGCATTCGCACCTTTTCAAGGAATTAATATGGACTACATGCAAGCAATACTCCAGGTTCTGCAACCGGCAGCATTGTGGGCTGTCGGCGTGGGCACCTTCGGCGGCATACTCATCGGCGCCATGCCGGGACTGACCGCAACCATGGGAGTGGCTCTCCTGATTCCGCTTACCTTCGGCATGCCCTCGGTGGAAGGGCTGAATATGCTCATAGGCATTTTCATCGGAGGGATCTATGGGGGCTGCATCTCTTCCATCCTGGTCAAAACACCGGGCACCCCAGCTGCTGCCGCCACGGTATTGGACGGCTACCCTCTGGCCCAGAAAGGAGAAGCGGGCAAGGCCCTGGGAATGGCCACTATCGGCTCTTTCATAGGGGGTGTCATCAGCACCGTGATTTTGGCATGTCTTGCTCCGCAACTTGCCGGAATCGCACTCAAATTCGGTCCCTCGGAATACTTTTCCATGGCTCTTTTCGGACTGACCATCATTGCCAGCCTTTCCGGCGACATAATCAAAGGCATCATTTCCGGCTTACTGGGCATGTTCCTGGCCTGCTTTGGAGCCGACCCCATCAGCGGTGCGCTTCGCTTCACCTTCGGACTTACAGGCTTTTCCTCTGGTTTTGCTTTCGTTCCCGCGCTGATAGGGCTTTTCGCCGTATCCGAAGTATTCGTCCAGTTGGAGAACATCTTGGATGATCGGATAAAAAAAATAAAAATTTCAGGTGTATGGCCGAGCAAAAAAGAATTCAAAAGCTGCATTCCCACCCTCCTGCGCGGCTCTCTGATCGGGACCTTTGTGGGCATCATCCCCGGAACAGGGTCGGGCACTGCGTCATGGATCAGCTACAACGAAGCCCGTCGGGCATCCAAAACCCCGGAAAAATTCGGAACCGGTTTCATCGAAGGCATCGCAGCCACGGAAAGCGCCAACAATGCGGTCTGCGGCGGTGCCCTTGTGCCCCTGCTGGCCCTCGGCATCCCCGGAGACGTGGTCACCGCCGTACTTATGGGCGGTCTGATGATTCAGGGGTTGGCACCCGGCCCCATGCTTTTTCAGGAGCACCCGGAAGTCATTGTAGGCATTTTCACGGGGTCATTTATCGCCAACATCTTCATGTTCGTCATCGGCATGCTCGGGATCAAATATTTTTCCATGATCCTGAACATCCCCAAAAAGCTCCTTACGGTCGCAATCGTGGTCTTCTGTTTCATCGGATCATACTCCATCAACATGAATACGTTCGACCTTTACACCATGCTGGGCTTCGGTGTGCTGGGCTACTTCATGCAGAAGTTCAACTTCTCTCAAGCGGCATTATGCATTGCATTGATTCTCGGCCCTCTGGCCGAATCAAATTTGCGCTTGGGTCTTTTAGGCACAGACAACGACATCGTGGCCTTTTGCTCCAGTCCCATCACTGTGGGCTTCCTCTTCTTGTCCCTGCTTTCCCTTGTATGGCCGCTCGTCCGGGCTTTTCTGCAAAAGAGGAAAGCCGAAGCGAATACTGTTGAAAGCACTCTCTAGCAAATAGCAAAAAATGAATAATATCAGAGCCATAATAGCAGACGACCACACTGGCGCGGCGGATTCGGGTATCCATTTCGCAAAAGCCGGAAGACGAACCTCGCTGCTTTTGGATCACTCGGAAATCAACGACAGGCTTCCAAGATTGAACGCAATCGCCTTGTCCACGGAATCGAGATTCATGACTCCGAAAGCTGCAGCCGCACAGGTCAGAGACACCATTGAACAATGTAAGGGCGCCGGCGTGAACCGCTTTTTCAAAAAGGTCGACTCCACAATGCGCGGCAATCCGGGAAGCGAGATTGCCGCCGCATTGGAGGCCACAGGATGTCGGTCAGCTCTTGTCTGCACGGCCATGCCTGAGACGGGAAGAACCTGTGTGGATGGTGTCATTCTGCTGGATGGCGTTCCTTTGCACACCACCCATTTTGGCCGCGACCCTTTTCATCCGTTGTCAACCTCAACCATTTCCCAATTGCTGGACAGTCAATGCAATCTTCCAACCGAGCGTCTCTCCTTAGACGACCTGCGCGGTCCAGCCGACAGGTTGGCCGCGCAGGTCCGTCGACTAATGGATCAAGGATGCAGGCTGCTGATCGCTGACGCTGTCGGCACTACCGACATGCGCATTCTCGGAGGCCTCCTGCACAATATGCCGGAAATCCTGCCTGTGGGCGCGGCAGGCCTTGCCAGAGCGCTCGCATGGGCAGGCCGCAACGGAAAGGAAGATACCGAACCTGTTCAGACAATGAACAGCGGTCCACGCAAAGGGAATATCCTGGCCATCATCGGAAGCCTGGCCGGTGTTTCACGGAATCAGGCAGACATAGCCTGCGCCGAAGGCAGGTTCAGGGTTCTGGACCTCGACCCGGATGCCGCCAGCACCTGTCTTAAAAGCGAATGCACAAGACTGGTGCGGACGGCAAAAAAAAACGTTCACAGTAATCTGCTGCTCAAAAGTAAAGAACTGCTGGGACAACAAAAAAAGACCGGCATTGACGGGGAACGAGTGGCTGGAATTTTGGGACATGCCGCAAAGACCATTTTCCAAAGCACCCCTTACGACATCATCTTTTCCACTGGTGGCAACACTTCCATGGCCGTGGCGAAAGCCATGGACATCAAGTCCGTCTCCCTGATCGAGGAACTGATGCCGGGGGTCGTGCTTGGGTCATGCGAGGTACCACATTTCGGACAGCGCTGGTTCATTACCAAGGCAGGAGGCTTCGGCGGCAGCAGTCTTCTGGTGGATATAGCCGATCGTTTCGCCTGCACCTGTGAATAATTAAGGATAATTACTTATGCAAAAGCGTCCCATACTCGGGATCACCATGGGTGACCCCGCCGGGATCGGCCCGGAGATCATTGTCAAAGCCCTGGCCGCCCCTGAAACATACAAACTGTGCATTCCTCTTGTCGTGGCCGACGCCAAGGTCATGCATCATGCCATGAAAGAAATCGTCAAGGCTGATGCGGTAATGAACGTCGTCAATACTCCAACGGAGGCGGTGGGCGAACTCGGAACCATTGATGTTCTTCCCTTGGAAGGCTTGGAACTGGACGACATTTCTCTCGGCAAGGTGGATGCCAAGTGCGGCGATGCCGCATTTCGCTCCGTGGAGACCGTCATCCGGCTCGCCATGGCCGGGGAGATTGAAGGGACGGTTACGGCGCCTCTCAACAAGGAAGCCATGAACCTTGCAGGCCATCACTACGACGGTCATACGGAAATCTATGCGAAACTGACCGGCTCCAAACGCTATTCCATGATGTTGGCCGACGGTGCCTTGAGAGTTGCTCATGTGACCACCCACATGCCGCTGAACAAGGTCGGCGCCAGCCTGAGTCACGATCGCATTCTTGATGTCATCCGCCTTAGCAATGAAGCTCTGTTACGCCTCGGCATAAAGGCCCCACGCATAGGCGTGGCGGGACTCAACCCCCACGCCGGTGAAAACGGCTTGTTCGGCGATGAGGAACAACAGATCATCAAGCCCGCCGTCCTGCGGGCACAAGCCGAGGGAATCGACGCCAGCGGTCCGCACCCTCCGGACACGGTTTTCTGCAAAGCTTTGGGACGCGGCTACGACCTTGTCGTGGCCATGTATCATGACCAAGGTCACATTCCCTTGAAGCTGCTGAGTTTCCGATACGATGACACGAGCGGTCAGTGGGCTGGGATGACCGGAGTCAACGTAACGTTGGGGCTCCCCATCATCAGGGCCTCCGTGGACCATGGCACCGCGTTCGAAAACGCCGGAAAAAACGTCGCCGGTCACATGAGCATGAAAAACGCAATTGAATACGCGGCAATGCTGGCCTCCGGCAGTAGCGCCGATTAACCCTTGTCTCACACCCCGAAGAAAAAGGTGCATACCCATGAAACAATTCAAATGCCTCTTGCCATCCGGCATCGAATTCGGCCCAGGAAAAATCAACAGCCTGCCTGAAATGCTTCCTGGCGGAACCACCCTGTTGCTTACCGACAAAGGTGTGGCGGCCAGCGGCATCGTCAGCCGGGTAAAGGAGCGATGCCAGGCCGGCTCCGAACAGGTTCACGAATTTATGGACGTTCCTCCCGAACCTTCCGAAGACCAAGTCGCCGAAGTGGTGGAAAAACTCTCCAACCTCAACGTGCGCGCCATCGTAGCCTTGGGCGGCGGGAGCGTCATGGACATGGCCAAACTGATTTCCATAATGCTTGGCGATGGTCCGAACATCACCAACCTTTTCGACGGAAAGCTGCCCAGGAAACGCTCCCTGCAGCTGATCATGATTCCGACAACGGCTGGAACAGGGTCTGAAGCCACGCCCAATGCAATTATCTATCGTCCTTCCCTTCAACTCAAGGTAGGCATTGTCTGCGATGCCTTCATGCCGGACAGGGTCATCCTCGACCCGGAATTGATCACCGGGTTGCCTGCCCCCATCACCGCCGCCACCGGAATGGACGCACTCTGTCATGCTCTGGAGTGTTATATTTCCAACAAGGCAAATCTGCTCAGCGACATGCTGGCCATAGAAGCCATTCGATTGATCTTTAAGAGCCTGAAAAAAAGCTACGCTGACGGCAGCGACTTGGAAGCAAGGGCCGACATGCTTTTGGCATCCTTCTACGCCGGAATCTGCATTGCCGCCTCGGGCACCAACGGCGTGCATGCTTTGTCTTATCCTTTGGGTGGACGCTACCGCATCCCTCACGGCATCTCCAACGCGATACTCCTGGCTCCGGTCTTCGCTTGCAACAAGGACGCCTGTGTGGACAAGCTGGCAGCCATCGCACATCTGTGCGGCAAGGACATACACGGAAAAACCGAGGAACAGAAGGTGGATGCCTTTGTAGGCTTCCTCGAAGAGCTCAGCCGCGACGTCGGCATCCCAACACGCTTGAGCGAACTGGGGGTTCCATCAGACGACCTCGACGAAATTGTCGAGGCCGCCCTACAGGTGAAGCGCCTTTTGGACAACAATCCGAAGCCGCTGACCCGCGATGAAATTCATTCTATTTATTCCAGCATCCTTTAACCTGAACGGACTGTAACTATGAAAGAAATTCTTCCCTTTGTAGCACTCGTCACCTGCTTTGACGACCAAGAGACTATTGACTACGCAGCGGTGCGCAAACAGGTGCGCCGTCAGGTGACAGCGGGAAACAACATCTTGGCCTGCGGGACCAACGGGGATTTCACCAGTCTGACTTTCCCCGAAAAAGTGCGTCTTTGCGCAGAAGTTGTTGAGGAAGTGGCAGGCAAGGCCAAAGTGTTCGTCAACGCCGGAACCCCTTCCACTTATGAAACCATCCTTCTGGCCAAAGAAGTCTCCACTCTCGGCGTGGATGGCATCGCGGTCATCACACCGTACTTCATCGGGTGCACCCAGGAGGGATTGTACGCCCATTACACCCGAATTGCGGACAACGTGGACAAGCCCATCTACCTTTACGACATCCCGGCTCGAACCCAGAATCATATCGAACCTGAAACCGCTGCCCGACTTGCCGAGCACCCCAACATCCAGGGTATCAAGGACAGTGGAGGAGGAAAGGAATCCCTGGACGCCTACCTGGAAATAGCCCGAGATCGTGACGATTTCGACGTATTCTCCGGTCCGGACTCCCTGATCCACTACGCCCTGTCCCAGGGAGCCGGCGGTTGCATCTCGGGACTGGGCAACGTCATGCCGGATACTCTCAACGCAATCTGCCAATGCTATGAAAAAGGCGATACGGAAGGATCTCTCCGCCATCAGGAACTGTTCACTCAGTTGCGCGTGGATCTGTACGGGCTCGGTTTTGCTCCCGCCATGGTCAAACGTGCGCTCTATCTCCTGGACAGCAGTGTGGGGGCCAGCAGACAGCCTGCATTGATTCCCACGATGGAGCTTGACGAAAAGATCAAAACCGTTCTGACCAAATTTGAAATCGAACTGTAGATCTGTATGTAACGGCGGCCTGCAAACCAGGCTTCTGGAAAGAGGCCGCCGGAAAAAACACAATCAGACCAGCGTACCATACGTTATAAGGACCGCATATGACGACCCTAGTCACCACCTCCCCGGCTTTCGGAACAATCGGCCGTGTCCCCGGAACCATTGCAGACCGGGGCTGGAACCTGATCAGATGCATCGACACCGACAAGCCGTACGGAGGTGTTCTGGAACATCTTGATGATATGGAAATCATGGTCGTTGGACTCATAGGAGCCGACGAGGAACTCATCAACAAAGCCCCACGCCTCAAAGCCATCCTCAAGCACGGTGTCGGAGTGGATAACATCGACATTGCCGCAGCTTCGGCCAAAGGCATTCCTGTCATAAACGCCCCGGGCACCAACGCCAACGCGGTGGCCGAACTGGCTATCGGCAGTATGTTCTCCTTAGCCAGACGCATCCCCATGGTTCATAATGTAATCGTCGAGGGTGGATGGCAACGCCATGTGGGAACGGAAATAGAAGGTAAGACATTGGGAATCATAGGCTTAGGGGCCATCGGTAAAATACTGGCACGAAAAGCCAAGGTTCTGGGCATGCGGGTCATGGCGTCGGACCTGAAACCCGATATGGAGTTCGTGAGAGAACAGGGGATTGAATTACGCCCGCTCGAAAAGCTCCTTCCGGAATCCGACTACGTGTCCCTTCATGTTTTCGGGGGAAAGGGAAACAGTAAACTTATCGGAGCAAATCAGTTCGCCATGATGAAATCATCTGCTTGCCTCCTCAATTTTGCCCGGGGTGAAATCGTGGATATGGACGCACTGGCCAAAGCCCTGGGAAAAGAGCAACTGATGGGAGCCGCCATCGATGCCTATGAACAGGAGCCGCCAGACCGATCACACCCCATTTTCAAACATCCCCGGGTGATTTTTACGCCTCACTCCGGCGCCGATACATCCGAATCCGTAGAACGCATGGGGTTGATGAACGTGCAGGACATTGATGCAGTTCTGCGCGGCGACCGTTCGCCGCGGGTACTCAATCCCGAGATTTATTCTCAGTAGCGGCGATGATACTGCACGAGTGCATATAAAGTCGAAATGCCATCGGACAGCCTCCCCGATGAAGTTGGCTCCTCCCCCTCTGGATAAATGAGCTTGTCCAGAGGGGGAGGAGCCAAAATTTTCTCCCCACATCTCACAGCGGTAAGGCAATAAATGGCCCATGGGCTTAATAGCTGGCGCCTGAAACCATTTTGAGGCCGTACTTCAATACGGAGAGAAGACAGGAATGATTTTCTTATGACGAGAAAGATAACTCTCTTCCAGAAATAAGGCTTCACAGATGGATCAATGAAGGAGGCGGTTCAGGAAAATCGTACGGCGACAAGCCAAGACAAACTGAAAAAATGCCGCCTCCCAAGGACGTTCGCATTGTGTCTTCGGGCACAAATCCCAACGCACGCACCACCTGTTTGCCGATCTTGAATTGGCGGCATTTCTAACCCTGGAGTGGGAGCGCGTTTAGCGAATAATCTTGCCCTTGGGTTGGATTTTCAGAATGATGTCGCCTGCCACAAAATCCTGCCGAACGTATTCAAAGCCTCGCAGGTCGAACGCGTGATAGATAAAGCTGATGAACATGACGGTTCCTTCTTCTGGTGGTCATTGCCGTGAACATCAGTTGGGCGTCATGTCCTTTCATTTTGGCAAAAGTACACTTTAACCGGACGAAGCGGATTAGAGCATACATTCTTCCGGCTCGGCCAGGGTTGACACGCGGTTTATCACACGTTAATAAGATACTGAAAAATAAAAACACAGTCCGACAATAGCGAACAAAGAAACAGATATGTCCGAAAGTAGAATCATCCAGTCCGTGGCAAGAGCACTGAATATATTGGAATTATTCGAAAGAACCTCCATGGAGCTCAGTGTTACGGAAATCGCCAATCAGCTTGATTTGAGCAAAAGTACTGCCTTCGGTTTAATCAACACACTCGCACGCAAGGGTTATCTGGAACAAAACCCTCGCGATTCACGCTATTCACTGGGACTTAAGCTGCTCCGTCTTGGTGGAGCTGTCCAGCGGCACAGTATTCTTGTCAATCGGGCAAAACCGTATATGGAAAAACTCGTTCAGGAGTTTTCCGAAACAGTTCATTTGACGGTTGAACGTAATGGTATGGTGGTCTATATTGAAAAGATAGAGGGAGAGAAAGCTATTTTTATGCAGTCTGCAATTGGCGCAGAGAATCCGATGTATTGCACTGCTGTCGGTAAATGTCTGCTTGCCTTCATGCCTGAATCGAAGTCGGAACGACTGCTCAAGAAAATGGAGCCGCTGCAAAGACGCGGTCCAAACACGATCACAGATATTGCAGAACTGCAAAAGGAACTGCAAACTATCCGCGAACGCGGCATCAGTATTGACGATGAGGAGCATGTTCCCGGCCTGATGTGCATCGCGGCGCCACTCAGAAATCACGATGGAGAGGTTGTCGCTGCTATCAGCATCTCTGGGGCCAAGGCAGGTATTTCATCTAAAATGGTTGGCCATATCTCCGAAAGAATTACCACTGTTGCGCAACAAATCAGCGCTACCATGTAATTTTTTTCACCCACAATGCGAACGTCGTGCGACAATAGAGAACAATAAGAAATTTATAAAACCACCTTCCCACCGGCAGGAGACAAAGGGCAGATACTGAAAAGGTTGCTCGCCTGGAGAGCTGCCGGGGGCAAGAGGCAGCTATTTGAGTTTGATTGTCAACCTACCGGAAAAATCCCTATGCCTTGACATTGGGAATGGAAAAAGAATTATTTTTTTCACTTTAGCTGCGAACGGAGTGCGATATTATCGTACATTGATATATTAGGAAGTGGGAGCCGACAGCGCCATGGCTGAAAACAGCCGTCGAGGGCTTCAGTCGCTGTCTGAGGGCTCTGCAGGGGAGTTACCATTCAATAAACGGAGGTGAGTCATGTATGTAGGCGTATTCGTCGCTGTCGCCGCACTCTTCAACGAGCGCCACGCGGTGGACGAACAGGTGAACCGTCGGCGCTGACCGCCGCCCGGGGGGGCAATCAACGCCGATGAAGCTCTCGCCCTCGGGAGCATGAAAAAATTCTTTAATCTCTCATTGAAAGAAAAAGCTCTTGTCCTTTGCCGACAAGCGGACAGGACAGAAACGGATCCGTTCGCAAGAAACGATAAACATCGTCCGTCAATGCCGGCGACGGGTCAACAGCCCCATTGAAACCGACGCGATGACGAACCTTTTTTGTTTCTTATATGGGGAGTGGCCAACTGAAAAAAATCGCTGAAGCATGGCAGGTGAAGGGGAGTACGGGCCTAGATATCCACCATCTCAGAATGCCTTCAGCATAAAAAAAAGAGAACAACATGACTCCAGTACTTTTTTTGATTATCCTTGCGATCGCCATCGCCTTCCTGATGCTGATGATCATGAAGGTAAAAATGCATCCCGTCCTTGCGCTTTTCCTGACCAGTCTCGGACTTGGCTTGGCGCTCGGCAATAACCTTATTGATGCCGTTAACATGATCAACACCGGCTTCGGTGGGACCCTCAAGGGTATCGGCGTGACCATCATCCTGGGTTCCATCCTGGCGATGGGCATTCAGGACACCGGCGCGGCCACTGCAATTTCCAACTTCTTCACCCGCCTGTTCCGCGGGCGAGTGCTGGAACTCGCTCCCGCGCTCACGGCTTTTATTGTTTCCATCCCGGTGTTCGGCGACATCACCATGGTTCTGACCGCGCCGATCGCTTCCATCTTGTCAAAACGCAAGAACATATCGATGTCTTCGATGTCGGCGTTCATCGGCATGGGACTGGGGCTGACCCACGGCCTGGTTCCTCCAACTCCCGGCATTCTGGCCATCGCCCTCATGTACGGCGCCGATCTTGGATTGACCATCTTCTGGGGAACGGTAATTGCTCTCATCGCCTTCTTTGGCACCTGGTTGCTGCTGCGTTCCTGGGCCGCAAAGGAATGGATCGCCCCCAGGGAAGACTTCGTAGAAGGCTTCGAAGCCGCCAAGTCCAACAAGGTTGAAGATATCATCATTCACGAGCCGGGACTGCCCAGTGCTCTTATGTCCATGATGCCCGTGCTGATCCCGGTCGTGCTCATCACCTTCGCTTCCTTTGCCAAGGTCTACATGAAAGACGGCGGGACCACCCTCACCTTCTTCAGCTCCGTGGGCGACAGAGTTGCCGCACTGCTGCTGGGTGTCGTATTCACAGTCATTCTCGGTTACCTGAAAGCCGACAAGGTCAGGGCTCACCATGCCCGCACAACCGGCAAAAAAAGAACTCCCCTCAAGGAAATCATTCTTGGCACCTGGGTGGCGCGCGGACTCGTGGTAGCACTGCTTCCCTTGCTCATTACCGCCATGGGTGGGGCCATGGGCGGCATGCTCAAAACCGCTCCGGTCGTCAAGGAACTGGGCGCCATAGTCGCCGGGACCAGCCTGCCTCCCATCCTGATTCCCTTTTTGACCGCATCCATTCTCATGATTGCCGTGGGATCCATGACCACGGCCGGACTGACCGCAGCCGCCATCATTCTTCCCATGATGGACTCGCTGGGCATTTCTCCGGTGGCTGCCACCTTGTCCATCGGCTGCGGCACGATGGTCCTGAGCCACCTGAACGACAGCGGCTTCTGGATCATGACTCAGTTCTTCAACCTGAACACTACACAAGGCCTGAAGTACCTGACTCTCCCTCGCGCCGTTGCCGGTGTGATCGGAATCATCGCTTTGTCGATCTTCGTGTCGATGGGGCTAATATAAACGGGTACGCATACATGCCTGTAAGGCTGCGGTAACTGAAAACAAGGGTACGGCGATGAACGTCCCGTACCCCAACCATATCTATCGTCCGAATCTTTATCACAAAGGACGAGTAAAACATGCCATGAATTTGGCACGATGTTACATGTACAACAAGGAGTAACCAATGTCTTTAGACTTTCTCAGGGGAATCATCCCTCCAGTCCCGACCATCTTGAATGATAAAGGGGAATTCGACCGTGCAGGGATGGGGATTTTTATAGACAGGTTGGTCGAAAGCGATGTTGACGGTCTGCTCTTTCTCGGCAGCGCCGGCGAGTTCGCCCAGCTGTCAAATCCCGTGCGAAAGCAGATCGCCGAATTTTGCGTAAAGCATGTGGCGGGCCGCAAACCGGTAATCATCGGCACCGGCGCATGCGGCACTCCGGAAGTTATCGAACTGAGCGACCATGCGGCCTCAGTCGGAGCTGATGCGGTGATCATCGTGAACCCGTATTACTCCCTGATGAACGAGGAACGGCTGTACCGGCACTACCGCACCATTTCGGAAAGCATCTCGCTGCCCATACTGATGTACAACTTCCCCGCTCTGACGGGTCAGGACCTGACCCCCTCATTGGTCAAACGCATTGCCGAGGATTGTCCCAATATTGTTGGTATCAAGGATACGGTTGACTGCATCAGTCATATCCGAGATCTGATCATCCAGGCAAAAGGAGCCCGCCCTGACTTTCGAATCATCTGCGGATATGACGAATATCTGTTCAGCACACTGGCCCTCGGCGGCGACGGCGCCATTCCCGGCACTGCCAACTTTGCACCGGAAATCACCTGCGGCATCTACAAAGCCTTCCAAAACAAGGACATGGCAACCATCATGGAACTGCTCCCACGCCTGAGCGTTCTTTCGCAGCTCTATGCCTTGGACATGCCCTTCTCCTGGTTGCTCAAGGAAGCCGTCCGGGTTACCGGATCGGATATTCCCACCGGTGTGGCCGCTCCTGCCACCGAACCCGATGAGAAAACAAAAAAACGCTTCAGGGAGCTCCTCAAACAAGCTGGTTTCTAGCGTTTATCCGAACACGAATGATACGAATCACAACAATGTGAAAGGAGATATCGCCATGCAAAAACAAAGATGTGAACGCGTTAGAGATCTCTGGTCCCAGGTCGACGCCCTCATGATGGGGATGAACTGGACTCGGGAAGACGTTGAAAAACCCCATATTCTTGTTGATGACGTTCAGGGTGACAGCCATCCGGGCAGTTACCATCTCGACGTTCTCAGTGAAGAAGCTTCCATAGGGGTCTACGAGGCAGGTGCACGCCCGGCAAAGTTCCATGTCACGGACATCTGTGACGGATGGGCGCAAGGGCACGAAGGCATGAACTTCATTCTCTGCTCGCGCGGCATTATCGCCGACATGGTGGAGATTCATGCATCCGTCATTCCGTGGGACGGCATGTTGCTGCTGTCCGGATGCGACAAATCCACCCCTGCTCATCTCATGGCTGCCGCTCGTATGGATATCCCCACCATCCACATACCGGGAGGCGCCATGCGCTCCGGCCCGGACAACTCTACATCCGGTCTGGCCGGCCCTCTTTCTGCACGCAAGAAAAAGGGACAGGTCGACCTTGCCGAAATGCGGGACTACAAACTCACGGGATGCCCCTCCTGCGGCGCCTGCCAGTTCATGGGCACCGCCAGCACCATGCAATGCATGTCCGAAGCCCTCGGCATGGCCCTACCGGGAACGGCGCTCATGCCTGCAACTATGGCCGAGATACGGCGCATGGCCCGCGCAGCGGGCAAACATATCCTGTATTTGGCCGAAAAAGACATTACTGCCCGAAAGATCATGACAAAGGCAAACTTCGTCAACGCCATGAAGGTCCACGCGGCCATCGGCGGCAGCACCAACGCCTTCATCCATATGCCGGCCATCGCCCATGAACTCGGGCTCAAGCTTGATCCCAAGGAGTTCGACGCCATCGGGCAGGAAATCAAATACATCACCAACATCCAGCCCAGTGGCAAGTACACTGCGGAACTCTTCTGGTTCGCGGGCGGGGTTCCCATGGTGCAACACCTGCTCCGCGACCAACTCGACCTGGACGTAATGACAGTCACCGGACGTCCTCTGGGCGAATCGCTGGAAATACTGGAGCAGGATGGTTTCTTCAACCGCTGCCTTGGCCACCTGAAGAGCTACGGTATCCCGCAACATGAAGTTATCCGCCCCCCCGAGCAATCGAAGAAATGCGGTTCCATCGCCGTTCTGGACGGCAACCTCGCTCCCAAAGGGGCCGTTGTGAAATACGCCGCCGTCAACCCCAATATGCATCAGCATGTAGGGCCCGCATCCGTTTTCGACAGCGAAGACGATGCCCAGGCCGCAATCATCGCAGGCAAAATCCGCCCCGGTTCCGTGGTCGTCATCCGCTATGAAGGTCCCAAAGGCAGCGGAATGCCCGAGATGTTCATGACCACCGATGCCATCGTTTACGATAAAGAACTGAACGGCACCGTTGCCATCGTGACGGACGGCCGTTTTTCAGGCGCCACCAGCGGGCCCTGCATCGGGCATGTTTCACCAGAGGCCGTCGATGGCGGTCCCATTGCTCTCGTGGAAAACAACGACCTCATCGCAATAGACATCCCAACACGGTCGTTGCAGCTGGTTGGCGTGAAGGGGGAAAAAAAGACTCCTGATGAAATGGAGACAATCCTTGCTGAACGCCGGAAAAATTGGACTCTGCCGGAACGCCCTCAAAAAAGCGGTGTGCTCAAGCGGTATTCCGACAGCGCTGTTTCCGCCATGGAAGGAGCATACATGGGCTGAAGCCTTCTGAAGGTATAATTCCCTAGAGCACGAAAAACGTCTCCCCAGCCTCAGCAGGGTGCGTCCTACACCAACAAGGCTCCCGGCCCCACAAGACCGTATTCTTCTTGTGAGGCCGGGAGTTCTTTGACATATTCGCCCTCTCTTCATGATGCACGCCATGGATAAAGCGGCTTGGGAAAACGCTCCTCATTGATCATCGGGCGGTCCAATTAACCGGAGCACCTTTGTTTTGCACTTGTGCGGATTGAATTGCCACCTTGAAAATTGACCAGTCCGCCTTGTTGCATCATCCTCAAAAGCCTTGTGACCTTGATAAGTTAGAACTGAAAATGGAAAATTTTATTCTTATCGGCATTTTTGTCGGCATAGGCGCTCTCTTCAGGCGCCTCCAAGTGTTTCCCAGCCAGACAGCCCATGTTCTGAACATGTTCGCATTGTACGTTGCACTACCGGCCGTCATTCTCATCAAGGTTCCCCAGATTCAATTCTCACACGAAATGATACTTCCGGCGGTCCTTCCCTGGGTAATGCTGCTTTTTTCCGCCGTATTGGTCCTTTGGGGCGGAAGATTGTTCCAGTGGTCAAAGGATGTGATAGGCGTGTTGCTCCTTGTCGTTCCCATCGGGAACACATCTTTCATGGGAGTACCCATGGTTACGGCATTCTTCGGCGGCAAGGGAATTCCGCCGTTGATCATATATGATCAGGTTGGAACGACCCTCATCTTTGCCATCTATGGCTCTATGGTCCTTGCCATCTATGGACACAAGGCAAGAATCAACCCCGCAAAAATCGCCAGCCGGGCCATCCTCTTCCCCCCCACCATGGCGCTCCTGATCGGCCTGCTTTTCCGCTCATGCTCATATCCGAAACCGATGCTCAACTGTCTGGAAAACCTCTCAGGCATGCTCACCCCGCTCGTCATGACGGCGATAGGATTTCAATTCAAAATCCGGCTCAGTCCGGCGATACTTCAGCCCTTGGGATATGGACTAATTATCAAATCGGCCGTAGCCCCCTTGATAGCCTTATTGGGATGCCGCCTGCTTGGTTTAAACAGCCTCACTGCGAATGTATCCATATTCGAAGCTGGAATGCCTCCTATGGTGACAGCCGGCGCGCTCGCAATGGCGGCGGGGCTGAACCCGGAACTGGCAGCCGCCATAGTCAGCTTGGGAATGGTTCTATCTTTTTTGTCATTACCGCTGTTGTATTGGATGCTCTGAAACAAAGCGCCCCAGTTCCGGCACGAGTTCACATAACCGCTTATACGACTTCTCTCTGCCAAAATTCTAAGCGTATCTTACCCCGGCTTAACCGTGCAATGAAAAAGTCAAAGAGCTTACAAAGGGGTGGACCCATCCATTATTCTGAAAGCGGCCAATGAAGATATATCAGGACACCCCCATCTCTGGGGGGCATGCCCCCAGAGATGGGGAGCCTGTCAGGCGGCGTAGTGAGTACCAGGCTCCACCTTAATTCTGCCGCCAAACTGTCCGAACAACCGGAACCACCTCTTTTTCAAGAGGAACAGCCTCACAAGCCACGTTGTTCTTTTTAATGAAATTGACTTTCATTATCCAAACAACTATACGCAAAAAAAAAAGCACACTGACATGACTGTCTATGGAGAGACTAATGAACACCGACACCAAGAGGTCCCATCAGAGCCATGCATCCCTCAAATTCTCGTCTGAACGCGGCGTCTCGGGTTCCAGCGCATTCCAGACCTATCAGCTCCGGCCGGGGTTAGCGCTGACTCTGTCCAACCCCATGCAACACCCCCCGCTCAAGGCGACTTTCGACATTGACGGGGCGCCCATTCAATTCGGATTCACCTATTCCGGAAAAACCAGATGCATCTATTCCGGCGGAAAGTTGCGCAACCAAACCCACGAGATGCAGGCCGGTTCCAACGGCATCTTCTACCTGCCCAAGACCCGCGGCACCATAGAGCGTCCCGGAAACATTCAGACCTGCGCCATTGGAATCATCGTTTCTCCCGAATTTCTGCGTAACTACTTTGCAGAAAACATGGATCTGTTTCCCAAGGACTTTCAGAAAACCTTGGAGGGCGGCAGCGCAAAACCCATGACCTGGTTCGGGGCCTGCAATCCGGCCAAACGCTGCTTGTTGGGCCAACTCATGAACTGCCCGTACACGGGCGGGGTGCGAAAGCTCTTTCTGGAAGGCCGAACTCTGGAGCTTCTAGCCTTGCAGCTTCATGACTACATCGATGCTGAAACCCGCAACCGCCCTCGGCAGCCCTTCCTGTCCCCGGCGGACGTAGAGCGTATCCGCAGCGCCCGTGACATTCTGGTTTCAGATTTGGAAAACCCGCCCAGCCTGCCGAAACTCGCAACACAGGTAGGCATCAATGAAAAAAAACTCAAGATGGGATTCCGCCAAGTCTACGACACCTCGGTTTTCGGCTATTTCCGCGAGCATCGCATGCAAAGGGCACACGAAATCCTGCGGCAGGGGGACCACAACGTGACGGAAGCGGCCTATGCTGTGGGCTACCAGAGCCTGAGCCATTTCAGCCAGGCCTTCCGAGAGCGTTTCGACATCCTGCCCAAAGAATTCCTAGCCAGCCAGCGCCTTCTGATCACCTCTTGAAAAGAAAGTCCGGTCGGCGACAACTTTCGCCCTGCCGGGAATAGTCGCTCTCATCCTCACTGTGTATTGATCTCGATTATCAAAATCATTTTAATATACAGTATTTTCAGGTGGGAGCAACATGAAATTTTGCAGACTCTTCATTCTCGTCTTCACATGGAACCTTTTTCTCTCATTCCCGGTCCAGGCCGCCGACAGCGAGCCGGAATACGACGACAACAAGACCCTGACCATGGAGGAGGTCACGGTCACCGCCTCCAAACGTGAGGGGACGCTCAAGGACTTTCCGGGCAATATCTCCGTCATGGACGACATGTTCATGGAAACACGCGGGGTGAAAAATCTCGACAATCTGATGCGCTTTGCGCCCAACGTCTACATCAAGGAAACCAGTTCGGGGGGGGCCATCGTCTGCCGGGGAATCTCGACCATCGACACCTCCCTGTTCAGCCCCATGGGCCTGTACGTCGGCGATGTGCCCTACCCCATAGGGTACATGACCAACCAGGATCTCTTTGATGTGGAAAGAGTCGAAATCCTCCGCGGCCCCCAGGCCACGCTGTACGGCCGCAACAGCGAGTCCGGGGTCGTCAACATCGTGCTCAAGGAGCCGGACAACGAGCAGCGCAACAAGGCGCTGCTGGAGGTGGGCGACTACTACACGGCCCGCCTGGGAGTCAGCAGCAGCGGTCCCATCACCGAGGATCTTCTTTTCTACGGAATTACTCTACAGGGATACACCACCAACGGATACAACGAAAACCTCGTTACGGGTAACGACGACGTAAACGGGAAAAAGACTTTCAATGGACGCGGTACGCTGCGCTGGACCCCCACCAGAGACTGGGACGTTTCCCTGAGTGTGGACGGAACGGCCCGCGACAAAGGCATGAGCGCTTTGCGCTACACGGATGGCCCCAATGCGACGGATCGTTACAAGGTGACCAGCAATGAAAGCGACAAGGCCTATGAAAAGGAACTCGGCCAGTCCGCGAAAATCAAACACAGCTGGTCGAACGTGGAGTTGACCTCCATCACCAGCCACCGAGACTTCGACCGAGAGCACCATCACGACTCCGACAGAACCTCCACTGCTTTGGGCTATTCGGATCTGAACGCGGAAATGGACAGCTGGAACCAGGAATTCCGCCTGACTTCCAAAGACAAAAGCGATCTGAGCTGGCTGCTCGGCTTCAACGGCCGTTACGAAACCATAGACGCGGGCATCAACTTCACCCACGTGAATCCGGTGCTGACCTCCACGCGTTCCGGCGACAGCGAGGACGTGGGCTACGCCGGTTTCGGGCAGGCAACCTATGAAATCGTCCAAGGCCTGCGGCTCACCGGCGGCATGCGGCTGGACGTCTCGCACAACAGCGGGAAGCAGACCTACACGCCCAACACGGGCGCCGTTTCCTATGAAGCGGACGTGGACGCCACCGAATGGCTGCCCATGATCTCCCTGGCCTATGACTTCACCCCTCATGTCACGGCCTACTCAACCGTTTCCAGAGGCTTCCTGGCCGGCGGATTCAACTTCTATTCGGCCACCGACGAGGAAAGCTTCGCCTACGACGCCGAACATGTTCTCAACTACGAGGTGGGGGTCAAGACCAATTGGCTGGACAATACCCTGACCTTCAACACCACGGTCTTCTACATGGACATCACCGACAAGCAGGTGCGTGAGGAAATCCCCGGCGGGGGAACGGGCGTCTGGAAATTCACCAACGCCGCCGAAGCGCACACCCAGGGCGTCGAACTGGAAGGTCAATATCGTCCCATCCCCGAACTGCAGTTCATCGCCGGTTTCGGTTATGCGGATTCGGTAGTGGACGACTGGGAAACGACGGAAAGCGGAACCGCTGTGGACTACAGCGGCAACAAGGTGCCCTGGGCGCCGGAATTCACCTACAACCTCGGCGTCCAATACAACCACGAAAACGGCTTCTTCGCCAATGCCGACCTCCTGGGCACCGGCGAGCAGTATTTCGACGCCGCCAACGAACTGAAGGACGACGGCTATCGGACCGTAAACCTGCGCACGGGCTACCAGAGCGAGGAAATCGAATTCTCCCTGTGGTGCAGCAATCTGTTCGACGAGGCCTATGCGGTCAAAAAGGTTTCCAGCTCAACTGGATACACCATGCAGGAAGACGGCGCGCCCAGGACATTCGGATTCACCATCAACTGGAGATTCTAAATACCATGACAAAACTACCGCAGCCAACCGTTCAGGAACCCACTCCGGGCCTGGTCTTCGAATTGATGATCGGCCCCATCCGCATGGCTGTACTGAAAACGGCCCTGGAAATGGAAATGGCCGACATCCTGGCCAGGGAGCATGACCCTCAAGTCATTGCCAAAACCCTGGGTGTGGACACCGACGAGACCAATCTCGTTTATTTCCTGGACGCCATGACCGCCTTGGGATTCGCGAAAAAACAGGCAGGGCAATACGTCAACACCCCTTTCGCGGAATCCTATCTGCGCAAGAACAGCCCCACCTATTTCGGCGGTCTGGTCGAAAACCTCTCCCGCATGCAGCACCACAACCTGGACCGCATCCCGGAACTGATACGACAGGGCCCCGCGAAAGTGGAAAAGCAGGACAAGCTGGATGGGGAGGAAAAATGGAAGAACTCGGTCCGGCATCTGGCCAGCTACCAAAAGGCGGGCATGGCCGAATGGGTTGCCGATCAGGTCGCCTCGGCGCCGGAATTTCCCTCCATGCGGCGGATGCTGGATCTGGGCTGCGGTCCGGGCATCATGTGCATGACCGTGGTTTCACGGCACCCATCCATGAAAGGAGCCCTGTGCGACCTGCCCCCGGTCATGGAGGTGGCCCGGGAAGAAATCGCCGCCGCAGGCCTGGAGGACCGGATCAGCACCATTGACGGCGACTACAACGAAGTGGACTTCGGCAAAGGCTACGATCTGATCTGGGCCAGCCACACCCTGTACTACACCAAGGATCTCGACGCCATGTTCGCCCGCATACACGAGGCCCTGACCCCGAACGGCGTCTTCATCACCCTCCACGAAGGGCTCACCAACGAACGCACCCAGCCCGCCGACCTGGTGCTTTCCCGCCTTTCCCTGGCTCTGGAGGGACAGGATGTCTCCTTCGAACAAGGAGAACTAGCCTCTCACCTGCCCGGCGCCGGGTTCACCTCCGTGGAGACCAAAATCCTGGAGCTGCCTCTGGGGCCCGTGGAAATGATCATTGCCCGCAAACAAGGATAAGCCCATGCGTACACTGCTCCTGACCGCCCTGTTTTTGACCTTTACCTGCCCGCTCCCGAGCGAGGCGGCCGCCCCCTTGACCATTTCAGGTCCGCCCATTGCGGAAAGCATCCCCTTGATGGCCATGTCGCAGAACGAACGGCCATGGGATCAGAGCTTTGAAGTGCGGTTCACCCCCTGGCACTCCCCGGACATGCTCCGGGCCATGGTGGCCGGACAGCAGGTGGACGCCGCCATCGTCACCACGGCGGCGGCATCCACCCTGCGCAGCAAAGGCGTCAACTGCCGGGTGGCCCTGCTGCACGAGTCACCGGTCTGGATCGTTTCCGCCAAGCCGGGACCGAACACCTTGGAATCTCTGAAGGGCACTTTGCTCTTCCCCTTCGGTCCGGGCGAAATGCCGGAGCTTTTCTACAAGGCCGCCATGGCGGGCACCCCCGGGGACATCACAACCCGACACACGAGTGGAGCTCTGGAGGCGGTCAACCTCCTGCTCGCGGGCAAGGGCGACCACGCCATGCTCAGCGAACCGCTGGCGTCCATCGCAGTGGTCCGCTCCAGATCCATGCACGACAAGGGCGTTCCCCTGCTGGTGAAGCGAGTGAACATGTGCAGGGCCTGGGAACGTGCTTTTCCGGGTCATCATCTGGCCACGAGCAGCGTGACCTTTTTCGGGACAAAGGCCGACGATCATGAACTGTTACAGGCTTTCCGCACAGCCCATGAGCAAGCCTGCCGGTGGGTGCGGGACAATCCGGACAAAGCCCGTGAGCTGGTCCGGAAGAAACTCCCGTCCCTGGCCGCTCACCTGGATGCGGGAGCGTTCGACACCTTCGACATACACACTTTGAGCGGCAAGAAAGCCCAAGCCGACGCCCTGTTCTACCTGGAAAAAATCAGCGAGATATCACCGGCGGCCATCGGCGGCATACTGCCCGGAAGCGACCTGTTCGAGGCGCAACAATGATCGATCCGTATACCGGCAAGCTGCCGCCCTTTGCCTTCCATCTCCTGGGGCTCATCCTGCTGATCCTGGGCTGGGAATTGCTGGCCCGTCATTATTCCGGGCTGGTGGTGGCCGCGCCGGGGGAAACCCTGGCCGCGCTGTTCAGGCTGTTCAAGAACGAAACGTTTCTGGCCCGGCACATGGGCCCCACCCTGGAACGCATCGGCCTGGCCCTGTGCTTCGGCATCGGCAGCGGAGCGGCGCTGGGTGTCCTGGCAGGATTCGTGGAGCCCATACGGCTCATGCTCGCCCCGGCCCGCTGGATTCTCACGAGTATCCCCGGCGTGATCGTCGTGGTGGTCTTCATGCTCTGGTTCGGCATGGGCACCACCATGGTGGTCTGCATCACCGCCACCATGGTCGCTCCCATCGTCTACGTGAACGTGGCCGACGGCATGATGAGCGTGGATCGCAACCTTCTGGAAATGGCCAAGGTCTACCGCCTGCCGCTATGCATGCGTCTGGTGCGGATCTATGCCATGGCCCTGGCCGGACCGCTTCTTTCCGGGGCGGTCATCGCAACGGGCAACGGAATCCGTCTGGTGGTGCTGGCGGAAATGCTCGGAGCCAACGAGGGCATCGGACACGCGTTGGCCATATCCAGAAGCAATCTCCAGACCGACGAACTCTATGCCCTGACTCTGCTGGCCATGCTCGTCATCGGTGGAGTGGAGGTACTGCTGCTGCGCCCGGCCCGCAAGGCCGTACAAAGGAGGCGGGCATGAACGCCGTCATCGAAATGAAAGGCATCCACAAGCGGTTCGGCAAGCGCCCGGTCATCGCCGGCTTCGACCTGACCGTGAAACAGGGCGAGGTGCTGGGACTACTCGGCCCCAGCGGCATCGGCAAGTCCACGGTTCTGCGAATGATAGCCGGGCTGGAAAGACCGGACTCGGGCAGCATACGGGTGGGCACTTCCCACATCGGCTACGTGTTCCAAGAGGCAAGGCTGTTGCCCTGGGATACGGCCCTGAACAATGTAGTCCTGCCTTTACGCGCGATGGGGAAAGGAAAGCGTGAGGCTACGGACCGCGCCCGGTATTTTCTGAAGCGGATGGAACTCTCCGAATTCGAAAGAGTCTACCCGCACCAACTTTCCGGCGGCATGCGTCAACGAGTGGCGCTGGCCCGTTCTTTCGCAATCAATCCTGACATTCTGCTCCTGGACGAGCCGTTCACCGGCCTGGACAAGGACCTCAAGGAAACCATGCGGCACCTGTTGGAAGCCGCTCTGGAATCCAGCAGCGCGGCCGTCATACATGTGACCCACGATCCTTCCGAACTTTTGGACCGAACCAACCGCATCATCCAGCTGAAGCAACAGGGCAAGGAACCATGCGCCGGGGCCTGCCTGACAAAAACCATACAGCAAGGACAGGTATCATGACACAGACCGAAATCTTCTGGAATCTTCTCAAAGGCTTCCGCGACGACACCATGGTCGTGCAGGTCCTGCTCATCATCGGCATGCTCATCGTCTCCTGGCTGGTGTTCACCAAACCGGGCAAGGCCACGGACGCTTTCACCAAACTCTTTTTGGCCGCGGCCTTCCTTTGGAACGCTGTCGCCTGCTTCCTGTTCGTCTGCGGCAAAAGTCCGGTGGCCAAGTTCCTGGGCGCCCCCCTGTATTCGGTCATCGGCTTCCTGTTTCTGGTGGACCTGTTCATCACCGGAAAAACGCATTTCGAAGTGCCGCGTTCCACGGGTATGCGGCTGGCGACGACCTTTTTCATCCTGCTGGCCTTCCTCTTCCCCGTTCTCGGATATCTTACCGGGCACCCCATGATCGCCCTGCCCGGATACCCTTGTCCCTTGGCCGGCTTCACCCTGGCCCTGTTGGCCGCAGCCGCCCCCAGAGCCGACCGGGGCATCTACATCCTGACCCTCATCTGGGCCTTCGTGAACATTCCCAAAAGCTTCGGATACATGGACTGCTACGAGGAAACGACCTTGGTCCTTACCGGATTCTACGCCCTCGCCGTGCTCAAGTACCGCGACACACAACAGGAAAAACACATTCGATAACCGGGAGGGGCCATGTACAGCGAATCAAACCATCGGATGACGCCGGACGAATCCGCTTCGCTGACGCCCTCCGGGAAAAACGTACGCACGGCCCGTGAAAGGGTGCCAAGACTCAAATGCATCGACGCCGGCAGCGACTACTGCCCCTGCCACCTTGCCGAGGCGGGCGAGTGCATTGTCTGCTCCGTCATCCGAGGCGATGCCGAATGCAGCTGCGACTGGACCGGCACCTGCATCCTGGCCCAGAACAGGTGGCTCCTCGGCCATGGCTTCCGCCGCGAAAGCCGCCGGGTCGAAATCCTGTCCAGGGAGGATGTGGGCCAGGGAACCGAAATCCTGCACATCCGGACTCCACCGAAGCAGGCCTCCCAGCTCACACGGCCGGGAAGCTTCGTGTTCGTGCGCGGCAGACCCGAAGGCTGCTACGACACGCCCCTGGCGGTGGTCAAAGCCTTTCCCGGGCGACGGGAAATCGTACTGGCATACACCCGGCTCGGCCCCAAGACCAAGACGCTGGCCGCCTGCAAAAATGAGATATGGCTGCGCGGCCCCTATTGGAACGGCATTCTGGGTCACCAACTGGTGGAAAGCGTGCACGGCGAGCGGGTGATCCTGATCCTTTCGGGAATGGCTCAGGTCTGCGGTCCGAACATAGCCCGCACACTGCTCCGAAACGGCAACAAGGTCAGCATCATCTACGGCACCAAGGGATACCCTTTCGTAGCTCCCTATCTCCAGGAAGTGCCCGCGGCCTACTTCATCAATCTGGCCCGCCCCAGCGGCTGGCGTGAAATTCGAAGCCTGCTCCAGCAGCTTCGCCCCTATTGCGTATTCAGCGGAGGCAACGACGAACAACACGCACTCCTGAAAAAAAACATGACCGATCTGGCCCTGGAGCCGCGCATAGCGACCTCCAAGACCCACAAGATGTGCTGCGGCGAAGGGATTTGCGGTGCGTGCATCACCGTGGCCGACGGAGTGCAGATCCGCACCTGCAAAACCCGGCTAGCCCCAGGCGAATGGCAAAGCAATGAGGGAACAAGACCATGAGCACCATAGTCATCATCGGCGGAGGTTGGGCCGGTTGCGCGGCGGCGCTGGCCGCACAGCGGGGCAACGCGAAACACGTCATCCTGCTGGAACGCACGGACCTGCTGCTGGGCTGCGGCCTGGCCGGAGGCATCATGCGCAACAACGGCAGACACACCGCTGCCGAGGAACTACGGCTGCTGGGCGCCGGAGATCTCATCAAGGCGGCGGACAAGGCGGCCACCCATGCCGGGTTCGACTTTCCCGGCCACAGCCACGCCACCCTCTACTCGACATCGAAAATGGAACCGGCCGTACGCGCGCAGCTGGGAAAACGGGGCATCGACATGCGCTTCCTTTCCCGCGTGGTGGACGTTCAAGCTTCGGACGGCTGTGTGAAGGCGGTGCAACTGGCGGACAACACCTGGCTGGAGGGCGACGTGTTTATTGAATGCACGGGCTCGGCAGGCCCCATGGGCAATTGCGTACGCTTCGGCAACGGCTGCGCCATGTGCATGCTGCGCTGCCCGTCCTTCGGTCCCAGGGTCAGCATCACGGCCCGCCTGGGTATCAAGGAATGCATGGGCATGCGCCAGGACGGGGCGGTCGGTTCCCTGAGCGGTTCCTGCGAAATCCGCAAGGACTCGCTCGCCCCGTTCCTGCGGCGAGCGCTCAGAAACGACGGTGTGTCCGTGACCCCCCTGCCCGAGCAACTGGTTCACCGCAGCATGCTGAGCAAGAAGTCCTGCCGCCAGTATGCTCTGCCTGACTTCGCGGACAACATCGTGCTGCTGGACACGGGCGGACACGCCAAGATGATGACTCCGTATTTCCCCATAGACCAATTGCGCAAGGTGCCGGGCTTCGAAAATGCGCTCTACAGCCACGGCAGCAGCATGGCCAATTCAGTCCGTTTTCTGAGTCGGGCGCCCAGAAACGATTTCATGAAGGTTTCCGGTGCAAAAAACCTGTTCTGCGCCGGGGAAAAATCAGGATTCTTCGTGGGACATACCGAAGCCATGGCCACCGGCACCCTGGCCGGGCACAACGCGGCCGCCCTGGCAGATGGAGGCGAACAGATGCGCTTTCCCAAGGAACTGGCCTGCGGCGACATCATTGCCGCCGAGTCCGAGGGCCTGGAGCGGGAGAACGGCCTGAAACAACGTTATACCTTTTCCGGAGGCATCTACTTTGAACGAATGCAAAAACGTGGACTGTACGTGATGGACACGGCGGAGCTCCGTTCCCGGATCCGCCGCCTGGGACTCACAGGCTTTTTCGCCGCAACCCCGAAAAACGCGGCAGCCTAAAACCATGGAGCTGATTATGGAAAGCAGACCCCACGTCTCCCGATGCTTTTTCGGTTGCAACTCGGCAGAGGGTTTCCACACCTTCTTCAACTTTCTGCCGGATCTGGACAACGCCAAAATGATCATCGTCAAAGGCGGGCCGGGCACCGGAAAATCCACCTTCATCAACCGCATTGGCGAAACATTTGCCGAGCAGGGCTATGAACTGGAATACCAACACTGCTCGCTGGACCCGGAATCTTACGACGCGGTGACCATTCCGGAAATCCGATCCGTGGTGGTGGCCGCCACCGGGCACCACGTCTTCGACCCGCGCAATCCGGGCGCCGTGGATGAAATCCTCAACCTGGGTGAGTACTGGGACATCGACGGAATCCGACAGCACCGCGAAGAGATCATTGCCGTCAACGCGGCCTCGGAACGCAAATTCCACAAGGTATACCGCCAACTCAAGGCGGCTCGTCTGCTCCTAGGAAACGCCGAGAGCGTCAGCGCCGCGGCCCTCAAGCCCAGACAACTGCATGCCATGGAACAGGCCATTTGCGACTTGTTGCCCGCGGCGAATCCCGATGCAGGGTATGGAGCGGAACGGCATTGTTTCATATCCTCCATCACCCCGCTGGGCGAGGTGCATCTGGCTGCCAGCCTCCTGCGCGCCAACACCAGGGTCGTCGGCCTTGTAGGCGAGCCTGGATCAGGCCGTTCCGAACTGCTGAAGCAGGTGGGCAGGCAGGCACAACTGCGCGGCCTGACCGTTGAGTATTACCACAAACCCATCGATCCCTCGGTCCTGGAACACGTCCATATTCCAGACGCGGAACTGTTGCTCACCGTGCAGCCCGAGCTCATGCCCGAGGACAACCTGATGGCCGTCTATCAGTTGATTGAGTGCGCGGCCGGATGGATCAAGAAGGAGATGGACGAAATCTCCGCGGCCAAAAGCCGTTATCTGGAAATTCTGGAAGATGCCGTGGCCAGTCTGCTGGACGCAAAAAACACCCATTCGGCCCTGGAGCAATACTACGTGCCGCACATGGACTTCAGCGGAGTAGACCGCAGGCGCGAAGCCGTGGAGGAAACCCTGAAACAGCATTCGGCCCTTTTTGCCTAACCGAGCTCTCACGGAGGAAAAAAACATGCCCGAGCAGACACACATCAAAAAACGCATTGCCGTGTTCGAATCCTGGTCCAAAACCTACAACCAAAGCATCGTGGACCTGATGCTCAAGAAGTTCGGTGTGGACTACCGCGACGCCATCCTGGGCGTGGCGCGCAAGGCCGCCCCCCAGCCGGGAGAGGAGGTCCTGGACATCGCCACGGGCACTGGAACCGTAGCCCTGGCCCTGGCCGAGGAGGCCAATGCCGAGTGCCGCATCATGGGCATCGACATCACCCAATCCATGCTGGATGCGGCCCGCAAAAACGTGGACTCCACCGGCATGGGTGACATCTTCGAATTCCGGCAGGCATCGGCCGAAGAACTGCCCTTTGCGGACAATTCCTATGACGTGGTCACCAGCTCCCTGGCCCTACACCACACCAACGTGCCCGCGGTGCTCAGGGAGTGCCACCGGGTGCTGCGGCCCGGCGGCCGGGTGGTCATCGCCGACGTCACGGCCAACAGAACCTGGCGCTGCCCCGTGGGTGCGTTTTACAGGCTCATGGATCAACTCTACATGCTGGGCACCGAGTCCAACGATCTGTTCTGCCAGTTCCACACCCAGGAGGAGTGGATGGGGCTCATGCGCAACGCGGGCTTCGCGGGTGTCGAGCAAAAGTTCTTCGCCCCCAAGCACAGCTGGAGCCGAGGCATCATCATTGTTTCCGGCGCCAAACCATCGGCCTGATTTCCAACTTCCCTCAAAACAGGGGAGCCGCATTGTCCACGGACAGTGCGGCTCCCCATGATTTTCAACAATCAAGCAAAATCCCACGAGGTATGGAGTTCGCCTCCAACGAAACCTCCGAAGTCATCACGATGTGAATTCGTAATGCAACATGCGGAAGGCGTTTTTCAACGGGGGCAACACTCGGCCCATGACGCCCATCATGCCCCAGCGCCATTTTTCGTGCTCGAAATAACGGGTCGTGCCCGTATAACGCAGGTTCTGAGACCAGTTCTGGATTTCCCGATCATCCTCCAGCCCCCACTTGAACACGGCCTTGCTCTTTTTGACCGTATCATGCCTGTGGCTGTTGCGCACAGCCCAAGGCGAACTAACATCGAAATGCAGCCCGCCCTGTCCGAATCCCTCGGCGATCTCGACGATGAGAGGCTTGATCTGCGCTTCATCGAAATACATGAACACCCCTTCGGCCACCAGAATGAAGCTGGCGTCCGGATGCCTTTCCCTGATTTCGCCGATCCAGGCGGTATCGAACATGGACATGGCTATGTAGGGATTTTTTTCCGACTCGGGAATCAGCTGTCTCCTGAATTCAATGACTTCGGGCAGATCCAATTCGTAAAACACGCCCTTCCCCTTGTGCACACGCTGAAACCGGGTGTCCAGCCCTGCCCCGAGGCTGACGACCACGGGATCGTCATGAGCGGCGACGAAGTCGGAAATCGCCTGATCAAAGCATCGGATACGGATGGCGGTTCCCAGTTGACTCCTGGAGGATTTCTCATATTTGGTAAAGTCATAGTCGATGCACTCCACCAATTCGCAGGCAAGAGGATCGCTGATGACCGGGGCGGACCGCCGGGTCTCCAGGCTGCGCATGTACAGGGGAATGAAAAGCGTATCCGACACGTTGTCGGTGATGGGAACGGATATGGTTTGAGACATGAATACCTCCTTGTCTTTAACCGCGTTACCCCTTGTCCACTCAGCCGACCGCTCCGGACGGGACCAAAGTCATCCCATCCGGGCCCGGCGCCGAACGACGAGGGTGAAAATACATGCCGAAGAATTCACCCGGCCCACGGCCAGGAGGGCGACAAGCCCGTACAGGCCGGTAACGGCCAGCAACCCCAACTCCCAGACGGAAGGGGTGCTGCGGAAGCGCAGACGATACAGCACAATGTACAGGCATATGCACACCAACACGCCGGCGGCGGTCCACCACGGCCAGGCGTAAAAACCAGCAAAGACCAACGGCTTGAAGCGGGTGTAGGGGGAGACGGTTTCCAACTTGAAAGGAAACAGCAGGCACGACAGCTTCTCGCGCTGCTCTTTGGGGCCGCGATCCACCCCAAAGGAATACTCACGCACCGGTTGCCACTGGTTGTCCAGGGCCGTGCCCCGCACCACGACCGGAGTGCGTTGCTGGACGACGCGATTGAGCGGCGAGGTCAGCAGCATGATCATATCCCGATCCGGATCATAATGGGATAAGGGAAGTCGGATCAGCTTGTAACCGTCGCAGGAAAGCACATACACATCACTTTCCGTGATCACCATGCCGTAGAATTCCTTGCGCTCGTGCTCGCTGACGAGAATGGAACGCACCGGCTGGTCAAAACGCCTGCCCGTGTTTATGCACAAAGGCTTACCCCGGACCATACGCAGGTGAAAAAGCGTATTGGTGGCGTCCACCAGAAAATAGCCCCAGTCAAAAGGCTTGCGGACGTCAGGCGTTCCCCCAATGCTTCGGGCCGGAAACGTGAAACCGGCCTTCAGCATTGCCTTGGTGAACCGTTCGGACTTTTCCCTGTCCAGGGTATTGTCTCCGCAGCGAAGGAACTCGATACCGGCGCCAAGCCGGAACATGTCGGTCGCCATTTCCAGAGTGGCCCCTTCCGGTTCGGACTCCAGCAGCATGTGAAGGCCAAAGGACGGCACGTTGATATCCCGGGGGGAAATGCGCAAAAACTGCATCTGGCGCAAGGCCTCACCGGAAGTGACGGGTACTCCGGCCACCTCCTTCGGAAACTGACCCCATTTGACCAGGTTCGCACGGTAAAGGAACGGAAGGGAGCGCATATACCGGTGTCTGGTCAGCGTATTGCCCTGGTCGTCGACCATACCGTTTTTGCCCTGCATGACGAACCGCTCCAACACAGGGCTGTAATAAAGGATGGGGGCCTGAATCCTGACGCTGGTTGCCTTGGCAAACAGTCCGGGCAATACCATGGCCAAGACGAAAACGATGACCGATATGGCTGAAATCCGCGCGAAAGTTACCATGCTCCCCCCCGTTTGAACCTGAAGGCGGCCAGCTCGATGGGCAGCACCCAGAGCAGGCAGGCCAAAGCATAAATCGGCAGGGAATATTCATAGGCTCCCTGCATGGAAGTGGTGGTAAGTTCGTGAACGAACAATGCCGTTGCCGCGCCGTGCAGGAATTTATGTGGCCAGGCCGGTTCCATGATCATCAACACCGTGCCCAGATAGGCGGGGATGCCAGCAAGAAACCACGGGGTACAGGTGAACAGCACAGTCCGCACCGCTTCAACGGGCATGAACGCCCCCACGATGCAGGCCACACCTATGGCCGCCACAAGACAGACGGCGACCACGCAGGACATTCCAACCCCCACCATGAAATACACCGCGCTGCGCCGGGGCACGGGCAGATGAAAAAGCAGGCGGAGCCGCTTCCCCGTGCATTCCGGAACAAACTGGAACAGGGCGAACCACAGAGCCGCAAACACGGCCACATACTTGAGGTCCGAGTAGAACACCTTGTCCAGCAAGGCCACATCGTACCAGAGCATTGTGGACCCGATTATTTCATTGACGTGACGGAAGCCGACCAGCGCCAGGCCCAGGGCCACGAACACCGCCCCCAACGGCACCCAAAACACCAACCTGAGCTTCAGCCATTCCTTGTATGCCAATGCAGCAAACATATCCTTCACCCGTTTTTCAGTATTTGCCGGTTATGCCGATGAAGGCGTCCTCAAACTCCATGGGAACCCCGGCCATGTCCTCCACGGGAATGCCCAGCCCTGAAAGATGCGCGGCCATTTCCGCCCGGCCGCAGTAGCCGAACACGCTGGTGGCTGAACGCTCGCGCTCCAAGGCGACCACCGGGCCGCCGGTCCCGAGCCGGTCAAGCGCCTCGCTGGACGGCAGGCGAAATTGACGGAAGGACGCCAGAAATTCATCCTTGCGTCCCTGAACCAGCACCTTGCCCTGCTGGATGATGATCATACGGTCGATGAGCTTATCCAGGTCCTGCACAACATGCGAGGTCAGCAACACGGTGGTGCCGCGCTCCCGCACGTACTCCTGCAGAAAATCCAGGAACAGACGACGATAGCCCACATCCAGCCCCATGGAATAGTCGTCCAGAATCATCAGCTTCGGATTCTGGGCCATGATCAGGCCGAGCACCACCTGGGAACGTTGACCGCAGGACATACGACCAATCCTTCGGTCATGGGAAACTTCCAGGCGGCTCACCAGATCGAAGAAGACCCCGCGCTCCCATTTTGGATAGAATCTGGAATGAAATCGTTCGATTTCCTTGATGCTCATGAAGTCGTACTGAATGAACTTCTCATGCAACAGCCCGATGTCGCGGCGCACCTCAGGGCGGATGCCGTGACTGGGCTCTCCCAGCACACGGCACTCTCCGGACAAAGGGCGAAGGAATCCCATAAGGATGTTGATCGTTGTGGTCTTGCCCGCCCCGTTCTTGCCCAGCAGCCCGAATATGCCGCCCTCTTCCACGTCGAAGTTCAGGCCGTCGAGCACGACCTTTTCACCGTATCCATGACGCAGGTCGCGGCATGAGATGATCGATTCCATATCCGCCTCCTAAAAGGTGTAGGTGGCTCCGAGCCAAAACTGACGACCGGCCAACCGGTTGCTTTCCTTGTCGATGATGGCCGTGTCGTCGAAGAGGTTGTCGATGACCAGGTCAAGTTGCAGGGTGTGGTTCTTGTAGCTCGCCAGTTCATAGCCGAACTTCCAATCCCAGATGATGGACGGGGCCAATTTGGCATCCTCGTATTTGAGATATTTCACACCATCGACCGTCTGGGTTCCTTTGGCGAAAATGGTCTCCACCCCGCCCAGGTAGCGGGTGGTGTTGGTGAACTTCAGCTTTTCGAAAAACGTGCCTTCGTAGGTGAAGGTTCCCACCCAAGGGCGGTTGAAATTGCTGGCCGGCATCTGGCTCCTGTCGATGAGCCGGCCATTGTAGTAGACCTTGTCATAGTTGATGGAGGAAGACGATCCGTCGTTGTTGGAGTCCGTGAAGTCGTTGAAGTTGGTTTCCTGATCCGAATGGGTGATACCCAGGCAGAACCGGTGATTATCGATGTTTTTTTCCAGCTTGAGGGTGTAGCCCCAATATTCGGTCCGGCCGTCGTCGGTCAGCTTGTATTTGTAAGTACCGGATTCGTTTTTCATGCTTGAGGTGAACTGATTGCGCCCCTTGCGCTTCACGTACTCCAAAGAGGCGTCCAGACCGAAAAGATCGCCACGCACCCCCAAAGAGACTTCATCCGAGTAGGGAGTGTTCAACCCGTCAAGGGAATAATCCCTGTAACTGGTTGACGCCAAAGTCCAACTGCTCAGATTGCCGGAACCGTCGATGGTCCGGGTATAACGCAGGATGGGGTTACGCACCCGCAGGGCATAACTCAACAAATTTGCACCATAATAACGGTTGGCTCCGCCGGTAAAGACAAGCCTCTGGTCGCCAAACACGTCCAGTTCCGCGGAAAAACGCGGCGCCAGGTTCATGTTCCGCAGCAGGTCGTCATATTCCAGACGGGTTCCAGGGCGCAGCATCAAACGGCCGAAAGTCAGCTGGTCGTCCATGTAATAGGCAAGGGAGTTGTAGCCGGCGCCGCGGCTCCCCCCAGCCTGTACGCTCTTCCGGCGAGTATACTGCTCTCCCGCAATAATGCCGCCCTCTCCGTTGTCGATGACGTTGCTCGACGTCGTGGGGCTGTAATAAGTCACAAAATCATCTTCCTGATCATAGACGCCGTTCACGTTCTCATAGGCGAAACCCATGTTGAACACGCTGCTGGTGGAGGCCATTTCCACAGGAACGGACACATAGTCGAGGGACATGGTCACGTCCTTTTGGCGGGTGTAGGTGGAGCCATAGCCGCCTTCGTTGGCGTACACCGAGCCCGTGCCCCACTGGGTGGAGGTGGAGCCGCCGCCTTTGGTCCAGGTGATATGCTCCGCGGCTTCAGAGTCACGCTTGGTTTCCGTGTCGGAATAGCCGGTGGTCAGGGTAAAGGTTCCCGGGGTTGCCTCATGCGTGTATTTCATGGTCAGCTTCTTGGTGGGCTTTTCCAGATCGTAATCCGAGTCCTTGGTGTTCTGGACGAAGTTGCTGGACGTATAGGTGTCGAAAAGCAGGGAAATATCCAGATCGCTCTTTTCATCGATGTCCACGGAAAGCTTGCCGAACACGTCATGCTTCTTGCGGTACTGGTTACGCCGGTTTTCCATGTAGTACAAAGGCACGGTGGAGTGCGCCAGGTTGTAGGACAGGATCGCTCCCGCAGTGTCGGAAAGAGGCAGATCCATGTACGCGGACATGTAATTTTTGGAGAACTTCGGGTTGCCGTTGGAATTCGTAGAAGACTCCTCAAAATCCTCCCTGTCTGCCGGACGCTGATTGGCCCAGGTGTCGCGGGTGTGCAGATAGGACACCTTGCCGCCGAATTCATTCGCTGCTTTGCGGGTCTCGGCATTCACCATTCCGCCCACGAATTGGCCGTATTTGGCCGGAACGTTGCTGCTGTAGACGGTAATGGACTCCAACAAATCAGTATCCACATAGGCATTCTCAGCCTCCCCATAAACAAAACCGTTGGCCGAAGTTTCATCAATGCCGTACGGATCGATACGGTTATTGTTGGAGACGCCGTCAATGGAAAAATTGTTCTCGTAATATTTCCCACCCGCAATGGATACCTTCGGGGCGAGGATGCTGCCGCCGCTCAATGAAGAGCGCGCGCCATCGTCGAACTGGACGTTGGGCATGACCTTGAGCGCCTCGGTGATACTCTTTGTGGAGTTGGGCATTCGCTCCAGACTCTGACGGTTCAGTGTGGTCTTTCCGCTTTCCTCCTTGTCCGCTTCGACATCCACCTCTTCCAGGTGAACAACATTATCAGTCGCATTGTCTTCATCTCCCACTTTTTCCTCAGCATCCTCTCCTTTTTCCGGCATGATCACAGTTTCCGTTGCGTTGCCTTCCCCGGCGCCTTCTTCCGCGTGGGCGGAAGCAGCAACGAACAAGGCCGACAGCAGCAACAACAGCAATAAGACCCTCTCTCTCCAGAGAATCGGCACAAAAACTCTCATCTTCATCCTTCCCCTTCTTTTAATGAAGATGAAAATCATCTTCATTATCAACAGACAGCACAACTAAAGGGGTGGAAAAAGTCCACCCCTGGACGCCAATGGCGTTATTGCATGGATTAATGCAGGGATTCAGGCGGCAAAACCGTGAAGACAGCCGCCTTTTCCGCTACAAAGTACCGGGCCGCCAAGGCGCTCAGCTCCCCTGCCTTGGCTTCACCGATGATCTTCGAAGCCGCTGCGGCCCTGGCGAACGCATCGCCACGGGCACGGGCCGCACGCTCCAACTGATAGCGCCAGAACCCCAAACGGCTCAGAATTTTTTTGCGCAGGCTCAGCGCCTGCTTCCGGGCACGTTCAAGTTCCTCGCCGGTAACGCCCTTTCGGGCAAGGTCCGTGAAAATGGCACGCACGGACCGCTCCACCAACTCCTGCTTTCCGGCCTCGGTCTCCACCTGTGCGGCAAAATAGCCGTAGCTCGGAAACTTCACGGATTGCAGGAGATAGGCTCGGGGCGAGTAAGTGGCGCCGAGTTTTTCACGCAGGTTGATGCGCAAACGGTCGGCAACAATACGCCGCAACAGGCCGAGACGGATTTCCTCCGCCGGCTTTTCTTCGGAACTGACGGGTACGGGCAGAGCCAGGAGTACGCCGGCCTGGGGCAGGTCGCGGTTGATGCGGGCCATGGACCGCTCCCCGGTGGGGAACGCCAGGTGCACGGTTGCAGCCGAGGCACTCTTCCATTGCGGCAGAGTACCGAAAAAGCGTCCGACCTTTGCTTCCATGTTCCCGGGATTGAAATCGCCTGCGGCGCACAATGTGACAGGCCCCTGCTTAAAGGCCGCAGCCACGAACCGCCGCACGTCTTTCAGGCTGAATCCTCTGGCCTGTGCATAATCCAGGTCGGCAAAATACCCGGTGCCGCCGGTGAGAAAACGTCTCCCCTCGGAAGCGAACACGCCCGCGCAGGTCCCTGCCTGACGCGCATCCGCATTCTTGAGCATGGCCAGTGCGGAACGATATTCGTTTTCACGCACCACCGGATCGAGCAATGCAGTGCGCAACATATGCATGGCCACATCCAGATCGCCGTACAGACAGGTGACCATAAGCTTGATGCCGGAAGGCACGACCTGCCAGGAAATGTTCACTTCCCGGCCAGCCAGAACCTGGGATTGCTGCAAGGCGGTGAGCTTTCCGATGCCGCCCTGATTCAACACGTTGATGGAAAAACGGGCCAGCGCCTGGTCCCTGTCGTTCAGGGAGGCGGATCCCGGCCCGAACGTCAGACTGATCTGCACCCGGCCCTTTTCCACATCCGTGGACTTCATGAACAGGGATACGCCGTTGGCGAAATCCGTACGGCGATAGGTATAGGGAGCAGGCAGCGACTTTTCCCGGAACCGTTCCAGCACCTTTCCCTGCCCCGCCGGTATCGCCAGATAGGGAAACTTCACTTGGGCCTGGTCCTTCCAGGCAATCACCTTCACTTCCGCCGCATTGTTCCAGACGGACAGCAGTGCTTTTTCCGGCGACACGCCTTTTTTCATGTCCACGCCGGTAAGGCTGATGACGCGGTTACCGGATTTCCAGGCGGTGCGGAACGCCTCGCCGGCCTCGTCCACGGTGATCTCGTCCAACATGGGAGCAAACATCTTCAAAGTCTGCTCCGGAGACTGGTAGACCCTATCCTGATTCAGGCAGAGCACGATCTCATTGGCGATGTCCGAATTGTCGCGAGACGACTCACGTTTGACGCCCTGTCTGAAGTAATTTTTGAAATACTTTTTCGCCCGTTCGAATTCAGCCTCGGTGAAACCGAACGTCACGGCACGGCGGAGTTCATTCTCCAGCAACGTCAGGGATTCCTTCCAGCGGTCCTTGCGGGGGATGGCCATCATTCGAGCGTCAGGAATGAGCCCGAAGGCGTCGCTGCACTGGGAGAAGCCCTTGAGCAGGGGGGCGTCGTCCCTGTTCGCCAAAGACAGGAGCCGGGCCTGCATCATGTGCGCGGCCAACTGTTCCACAAGCATGGTGCGTTGTACGGAAAGGGAATCCCTCTGGTGCCTGCGCGGACGCAACGCCTCCACCAGAAGCATGCCCGATGTGCCGGGTCGACGGTCATAGTAAGCATGAACGCCTTTGAGGTTCACATCTCCCCAGGCCGGCACGGCGGGGCGCTTCGCCCGGGCTTCCGCCCCGGAAAAGACATTCCGAACCATTGTCTCCATCGCTTGGACGTCGAAATCGCCCACCGCAACAAGCACGGCCAGTTCCGGCCTGTACCAGGAGTCGTAAAAACTTCTCAAGAGCTTGGCGTCTGCTCCCTTGATCACTTTCCCGGCACCGATGGTGGGGTTCACGAAACGTGTGCCAGGAAGCAGGAAACGCAAACGGCGCTGAAATGCCCGGAAGGTTTCGGAATCACGCGCGGTCTTTTCTTCCAGAATGACGCCCCGCTCGCTGTCGACCTCCTCTTCGGAAAGGAGCGCACCATCCAGAAAATCGCCGAGCACCACCAGGCCGCGGTTCAGGACCGTCCTGTCCTTTGTGGGCACCTGAAGCTGAAAGACTGTTTCCTGCATGGCGGTATGGGCATTGGCGTCTCCGCCGAAACTCATGCCGATGGATTGGAAATACTTGATGAGTTCACCGGGAGGGAAATTGCGGGACCCGTTGAAAACCATGTGCTCCATGAAGTGGGCGATACCGGCCTGCTCATCGGTCTCCATGAGCGAACCGACCTGCATATCCAAAAACAGGGCGGCCCGGTTCCTGGGGGATTCGTGGTGCAGCAGCACATAGCGGAACCCATTTTCCAGACGACCAAAAACCGCATTGGGATGCGCTTTCAATGATGTGTGTTCGTGCGGCCAGGAGCCATCCAACCACCACGCTTCCGGCTTTACCGCCGACCGTGCGTGGGCAGGGCCGTGGGAAAGCACGGCAAAGGCCAGACATATGGAGAAGAGAAGAAACGTACGAAAGGCGCTCGGCGACACCGTGCGCCAGAAAAAAACAGCTTTCATTGTCAAACCCTTTGTATTGGCGATCACCCTAATCCGCCGCAACTTGCGTGTAAACCAGTCCATGGGCAGGCGGAAAGATGCGATACATGAAGGAGGTGCCTATCAAGGAGACGCTCAATTTGTCAATAACGATTTTCATTTTCATAATCATTACGTAGAATTTAGCATTGCTGTCAAAGGATTTCATTGTGAAGCCACCTCTTGACTATGATTTTCAATATCGATAAAACCTCTTCACTCGTCCAGCCCGACGCTGGAAACAAACCAACAAATGCACATGAAATGACAATGAATTATTCACGAACGCTCATCGCTTTCCTTTTGCTGTTCAGCATGTGGGGAACAGCATTCGCCAGGGAAACGCACTTCCTGTCACTGGACAGGACAGGGCGGCACTCCCGACTTTCGGATCACCTCCCCTACACCGACCCCGAAGCCCCCAAAGGAGGCACCCTGTACCTTTCGGCGACAGGCAGCTTCGATTCCTTCAACGCGTACATTCCCAGGGGCATACCGGCCGCAGGTTCAACTCTTCTGCTGACGGCCACGCTTACCGCCTCGTCGCGTGACAATCCGTTTGTCCAACATCCCTATGTGGCCGAAAGTTTCGAGGTGGCTCCGGACAACGGGTGGGTGATCTTCCATCTCGATCCCCGGGCACGGTTCAACGATGGCCACCCTGTTACGGCCGATGATGTTGTTTTCACTTTTCGCACCCTCATGGCCGCGGGGAGTCCAAGGTATAAGCAGTACTACAAAAGCGTGGAGCAAATCGAAAAAACAGGACCGCGCTCAGTGAAATTCCTTTTCTCGGAACAAAACAACCGAGAGCTTCCCGTCATCGTCAGTCAGCTCCCCGTGCTGCCGAAACACTGGTGGAAGGACCGCGACTTTTCCAAGCCCGGCCTGGAGCCCCCTCTGGGGTGCGGACCATACGGAATCAAGAAATTCCGGGCAGGCTACAGCGTGGAGTACGAACGGGTGAAAAACTGGTGGGGGCAATCTCTGCCCATAAACAGGGGGCGGTACAACTTCGATGTCATCCACTACGACTACTACCGCGACCGCACTGTGGCGGGCGAAGCATTCCGCTCCGGAGAATTCGATTACATGGTGGAAAACACGGCAAAGAACTGGGTCAACGACTACAAAGGCCCGGCCTTCGACCAGGGACTCATCAAGCGCCTGGAGCTTCGCCACTTCCGAAATTCCGGCATGTCCGGCTTCTTCTTCAACACCCGGCGGTCCCTGTTCGCGGACCCGCGGGTACGCCGGGCCCTGGCTCTGGTCTTTGATTTCGAATGGACCAATTCGGCCCTTTTCTTTGGACAATACAAACGGTGCGACAGCTATTTCTCCAACTCGAAACTTGCCGCCACGGGCCTCCCGGGACCAAAGGAACTGGACGCCCTGGAACCATGGAAAAACGAGGTGCCTCCCGAGGTGTTCACCACGACCTTCATCCCGCCGAAAGGAAACGGTTCCGGCCATATACGCAAACGAATGCACACGGCTCTGCGCCTGCTCAACCAAGCGGGGTGGTCCCTCAAGGACGGCGTGCTGCGCAACCGGGACGGACAGCCCTTCACCTTTGAACTGTTACTGCGCTCCGGCAGCCTGGAACGGGTGGCTCTGCCCTACAGGCAGAACCTCAAGCGACTGGGCATCCGCATGGACATCGCCATGGCCGACACCTCCCGCTACATCCGGCGCATCCGCAGCCGCGATTACGACATGATTTACGCCACGGTGCGCCAGTCGGATCATCCCGGCAACGAACAGCGCAATTACTGGACATCCAGAGCAGCTCGTACCCAGGGCTCACAGAACTGGGCCGGAGTCTCTTCCCCGGCAGTAGACGCCCTGGTGAACAGAATCATCGCCTCGGCCGACCATGAGGAACTGATGACCAACACCCATGCCCTGGACCGCATCCTGCTCTGGAGCGACTACGTGATCCCGGGCTGGTATACCCCCGTGGACCGTCTGGCCTACTGGGATAAGTTCGGCATGCCGGAAACAAAGCCGAAGAACGGCGTGGACCTGTTCTCCTGGTGGGTGGACACGGACAAGGAACAGCGCATCATGAACAGCGGGTTCCGCAGCGGAGGCAAGGAACAATGACGGCTTACCTGCTGCGGCGCTTCGGCCTTCTGATTCCCACCCTGCTGGGGATCATGGCCCTCAATTTCTTCATCATCCAGACTGCTCCGGGCGGACCGGTGGACCAATTCATCGCCCGGCTGTCCGGCGAGGGCGACATGGCCATGGAACGCCTCTCCGGACAGGGATCGGAAGTCGGCTCCCCCCCCGAGGCAGGAGAAAACGCCCTGCCCAACAGTCGGGGAGTCTCTCCCGAACTGCTGCTGGAAATCCAGAAGCTCTACGGATTCGACCGCCCCATTCTGGAACGTTTCACCAGCATGCTCCACGACTACGTCACCTTCAACTTCGGCAACAGCTTTTTCAAAGGCCGTTCCGTAGTGGGACTCATCAGGGACAGCCTGCCCGTTTCCATGTCCCTGGGCATCTGGAGCACCCTCGTTATCTATCTGGTGTCCATTCCGCTGGGTATCCGCAAGGCCGTCAAGCACGGAACCCGTTTCGATGCGGCCACGGGGGTCGCCGTGGTAGTGGCCAACGCAGTCCCGGTTTTCCTGTTCGCCATCCTGCTCATCGTGTTTTTCGCCGGCGGCAGCTACTTCAAATGGTTTCCTCTTCGCGGCCTGGTATCTCCCGGCTTCGAAGCGCTTTCCATGACGAACAAGATTGCCGACTATTTCAGGCACCTCTGCCTGCCCATCACGGCCATGGTCATCGGCGGGTTCGCCACCCTGACCATGTTGACCAAGAACTCATTTCTGGACGAGATCGGCAAGCTCTATGTGGCGGCGGCGCGGGCAAAAGGCCTTACGGAAAAGAAAATCCTCTACGGGCACATCTTCCGCAACGCCATGCTCATCGTCATCTCCGGGTTCCCCGCCGCCTTCATCAGCATGTTCTTCACGGGCTCGCTCCTGGTGGAAGTAATCTTCTCCCTCAACGGCATGGGGCTCCTCGGGTTCGAGGCGGCCATGCAGCGGGACTACCCGGTCATGTTCGCCACTTTGTACATCTTCACGCTCATGGGCCTGATCACCAAAATCATCAGCGACCTGACATATACCTTCGTGGATCCGCGCATCGACTTCGAGAGCAGGGAGGCCCGTCATGGCTAAGCTTTCGCCGCTGACCAAAAGACGGCTGCAAACTTTCCGGGCAAGCCGCAGAGGATGGTGGTCACTCATGCTCTTCGCCGTAATCTTCACCCTCTCGCTGGGCGCGGAATTCATCGCCAATGACAGGCCTCTGCTGGTGCACTACCGGGGTGGCTGGTACACCCCGATCCTCGCGGATTACCCGGAGACCGCATTCGGTGGAGACTTCGATGCCCCGACCGACTACCGCGACCCGTTCATTGCCGGAAAAATCAATGCGGACGGCTGGATGATCTGGCCTCTTGTCCGCTTTGCGGACAACACCATCGATTTCGATCTGCCGGTCCCGGCCCCGGCGCCACCGTCCCTGACTCACCCTCTGGGAACTGACGACCAGGGCCGCGACCTGGTGGCCAGGCTCCTGTACGGCTTCCGCATCTCCGTGTGCTTCGGCCTGCTGCTCACGCTTCTCAGCACGATAGCCGGTGTGGCCGCGGGGGCCGTGCAGGGCTATTACGGAGGCCGCATCGACATCTTCAGCCAGCGCTTCATGGAGATCTGGTCCGGCCTGCCCGTGCTCTATCTGCTCATCATTCTCTCGGACATGTTCAAGCCCGGCTTCTGGTGGCTCCTGGGCATCATGCTGCTCTTCAGCTGGATGGCTCTGGTGAACGTGGTGCGGGCGGAATTCCTTCGCGGACGAAACCTGGACTACGTACGAGCGGCACAGGCCATGGGCGTACATGACCGCAACATCATGTTCCGGCACATCCTGCCCAACGCCATGGTGGCGGCCCTGACGTTCCTGCCCTTTGTGCTCAACGGAGCCATCACCACCTTGACTTCCCTGGACTTTCTCGGTTTCGGCATGCCTCCGGGGTCCCCGTCTCTGGGAGAACTGCTCGCCCAGGGCAAGGCCAACCTGCACGCCCCGTGGATAGGACTTTCCGCTTTCGCAGTGCTTTCCGTCACTCTGACCGTCCTCGTATTCATCGGCGAAGCCGCCCGCGACGCCCTCGACCCCAACAGGAACGCATCATGACCGCGCCATTGCTGAGCATAAAAAATCTGAGCATAGCCTTCGGCTCCAGACCGGTGATGCGGGACGTCTCCCTCAGCATTCGGCCCGGCGAAACCCTGGCCCTGGTGGGCGAATCCGGCTCCGGCAAGTCCCTGACCGCTCGGGCGGCAATGGCCCTGCTCCCCCCGGAGGCGAACGTCACGGCCGGGAGCGTCACTCTCGACGACATCAATGTGCTGACCGCCGAAGCCGCAGAACTCTGCACCCTGCGCGGCAGCCGTGCGGCCATGATTTTTCAGGAGCCGCGCCCCAGCCTCAACCCGCTTCACACGGTGGAAAAACAGATCGGCGAAACCCTGCTGCTGCACAAAGGACTGACGGGGGACAAAGCGCGGCAACGCATTCTGGAACTGCTGGAATTGGTGGGCATCGACAACCCGGAAAAACGACTCACATCCTATCCGCACGAATTGTCAGGCGGCCAATGCCAACGCATCATGATCGCCTCGGCCCTGGCCGGAGAACCGAAACTGCTCATCGCCGATGAACCGACAACGGCCCTGGACGTCACGGTGCAGCGCCAAATCCTGGACCTCATTGCCGGGCTTTCGCAAAAGCTGAATATGGCCACGCTGCTCATCAGTCACGATCTCGGCCTGGTACGCCGCTATGCCCCCGGAGTATGCGTCATGCACGACGGAAAAATCGTGGAACAAGGCCCCACCGAAAAAGTCTTCGCCTCTCCGGCCAGCAAGGGAGCCCGACTGCTGCTTCAGGCCAGCCGGGGGCTGGTTCCCTCCCGGTTGTCCGAAAGAAGCAAGCCCCTGCTGACTGTGAGGAATCTCAAAGTCTGGTTCCCGATCAAAAAAGGCTTGCTGCGCCGCACCAAGGATTACGTGAAAGCCGTGGACGACGTGTCTCTCGGTCTGCGTCGGGGAGAATGCCTCGGCATTGTGGGCGAATCCGGATCGGGCAAGACTACCCTGGGGCTGGCCGTGCTGCGCATGCTGCAAAGCACCGGCTCCGTCACCTTCGACGGCCGACGCATCGACGAAATCAAAGGCGAAGCCTTGCGTTCCCTGCGCAAACGAATGCAGATGGTCTTCCAGGATCCATACGGTTCCCTCAGCCCCCGCATGAGCATTGCACAGATCGTGTCCGAGGGCCTTGCCGCGCACCACACCCTCGACAGACGACAACGCGACCGCAAGGTGGACGCCGCCCTGACCGAGGTGGGGTTGTCTCCTGACATGCGCGATCGCTATCCGCACGAATTCTCGGGCGGGCAACGCCAGCGCATCGCCATTGCCCGCGCCCTGGTGCTGCGGCCGCAATTCATGGTGTTGGACGAGCCCACCTCGTCCCTGGACCGCAGCGTTCAGTTCCGCATCATTGATCTGCTGCGCGGACTACAGGAAAAATACGGTCTGTCCTATCTGTTCATCACCCATGACCTGCACCTCACACGGGCCTTCTGCCACAAAGTGCTGGTCATGCACGCCGGCCGCATCGTGGAAGCGGGCCCCACGCAGACGGTTTTCGATACCCCTCGTGAAAACTACACCCAAACACTGCTTGACGCAGCAGACCTGTCCGGCCCCTCCGCGTCAATAATCACAAAGGAATATGCCTCATGAACCAGAAACGACTGCGCATTTTCGGAAAGGTCTCAGCGCCGCTGCTGGCGGCCTGCATGCTGCTGGCAACGACCGCACCGGTCCCGGCCGCCTCGCGGGAAGCGGCCGAGCATATGGTGGGCGACGCCATTGCCGCCGAGGCGAACGCCCAAAAACAGCAGACCAAATGGAATGCCCGGCGCTCAACCATGCTGGAAGAAATCCGCCAACTCAAAAGCGAAAACCTGTGGGTTTCCTTCCAGGAGAAGAAGTACTCCCGATACGTCAGTTCCATGGAAGAAAAAATCGCCGAACTGCAACGCATCAAGGTCGAGATGGAACGCATGGAACAGGAGCTTGAACCGTTCCTCTACTCCCTGGTGGACCGTCTCACCGTCGCGGTGCAGGCGGATCTTCCCTTCCTGAAACAGGAACGCACGCGCCGACTGGATTTCCTGCAGCGAACACTGGACGACCATGAGCTTTCAAATGGCGAGAAGCTGCGCCGCATTCTGGAAGCCCTGGAAGTGGAAACCGCCTACGGACGCAGTACGGAAGTAAGCGAGCAAACCGTTCAGCTGGACGGCAACCCCACCCTGGCCACGGTCTTCCGGGCCGGCCGTCTGGGGCTCTACTGCCTGACTCCGAATCACGCCCATGCAGGGCGCTATGATCGTGAAACGGGCGGGTTCGTGACCATGGATTCCGATTTCGTGCGCCCCCTTACGGAACTCCAGGCCATGATCGAACGCAAACGGTTCACCAATTTCATTTTCCTGCCCGTGAAGGAGGTCCGCTGATGCGCGCCCTATGGACCATCATCGCCCTGCTGGCATTGGCTCTGGCGGCTCCCGCTGCAGCCGCTGAAACGGAGCAACCCGCCGCCCAGACACAACAATGGCGGCAGACCGTAGGTAAGGTGAAACAGTTGAGGGACGAAACCAAGACTGAAGCCGCCGTCACACTGAACGCCATTGCCAAAGAAAGACAGGACATGGAGCAGGAGCTTCAGGCGCTTCGGGCGGAAAAACAACGCCGCAACGCCAACTATCAGTCTCTTCTTGAACGCTTTGAAAGCCTGATGGAGGAGAAACGCTCCCTGGATTCGGAACTGGCCAGCCGCAAGGATTCCATGCAGCTCATCGAAGGCACGGTACGGACCTCGGCCAAGCAGCTGCGCAAACGCGCCCTGAACAGCCCGGTCACGGCCGAACGCCCCGACCGCCTGGAGGAACTGAACCGATTGCTGGATACGGACAGGTTCCCCGGTTTGGAATCCATCCGGTCCCTCACGGATATTTGGTTCCGCGAACTGGCCGCATCGGGCGAGGTGCGTACGGAAAAGAACCTGTGCGTGGCCCCGGACGGAACCGACAAGCAGGGAACCGTCACCAGATTGGGAACTCTGGATGCACTCTTCACGGACGACAGCGGCAACACCTCCTTTCTGCGGCCCAGCGCCGGGGGACGCCTGGAAATGGTTTCCGGCGACTTTGACGGAGCCGTGGATGCGGCCAAGGCCTTCGCCGCAGGCGCGACCATGGCCGCCCCCTTTGATTTCTCAGGCGGCGAAGTCTTCAAGCGTTTTGACGACGAATCCAGCCTGACGGCCTCGATCCTCAACGGTGGAATGCTGGTCTGGCCCATCCTTCTGGTAGGGCTGATCGGATTCGTGCTGGCCGGGGAACGCTTCATCAACCTGAGCCGCATCCGCACCTGCCCGGACTGCAAGATGGGCACCGCCCTGGAATGGGCTCTGAAAGGCGACCTGAAACGTTGCGCGTCCTGCCTGGGAGACAAGGGCAACACCCCCACCTGCCGGGTGCTCAAACACGTGGTGTTGCACTCGGGGGGAACCCTGGTCAGTATGGAAAAGGGACTCCAGGAATCCATCCTCCAGGAGCTTCCCAAGCTGGAACGTTTCCTGCCCACCATCAACATTCTCGCGGCAGTGGCCCCACTGCTGGGCCTGCTGGGAACCGTGACCGGGATGATCGGCACTTTCCAGGTCATCACCATTTTCGGCACCGGCGACGCGCGCATGATGTCCGGCGGCATCTCCGAAGCCCTGATAACCACACAGCTGGGCCTGGCCGTGGCCGTGCCCCTCACCCTCATGCACCATTTTCTGGAACGCAAGGTGGACCGCATGGTGGCGGACATGGAGGAAAAGGGCACCACCCTGGTAGCGCGGATCGTGGCCGCGGAAAAGGAAGAATAGCCATGTTCGAAGCGCTGCTGAACCATCTGCGCGAAGGCGGAGCGGTCATGCTGCCCATCGGGCTGCTGGCCCTGGCCCTATGGTGGCTGGTGTTTCTCAAGGCCCGTGAACTGTGGGAGCTGATCACCAGGAAACGGACTCCGGAGGATGTCCTGCGCGACAGCCGGGACGACTGGCAGAGCAGCATCGCCGGCGACTACCTGGCATCACGCTCGGGCCGGGAGGAACTCGACGTGGAACTGTCCCGGGTGCTGGTGGAAAGGTACGCCGGAGCAGCCGAAAAGGGTATCCCCACCATCCTCGTGCTCGCGGCCACGGCCCCGCTCCTGGGGCTGCTGGGTACTGTCACCGGCATGGTGGACACATTCGGCGTCATCGCCCAGTTCGGGACCGGCAACGCCAAGGGACTGGCAGCGGGGATTTCCCAAGCCCTGATAACCACCCAAAGCGGTCTCATCGTGGCCGTGCCGGGTATGGTTGCGGGCGGCCTGCTCTATCGCAGGGCCACGAAGCTCAAGGCCCGCATGGAACTGTTCCTGGGCGGCGTCGAACGCATCGCCGCACGCAAGGAGGCACACGCATGAGCGCATATTCTCCATATCGCAAAAAACGCGACTCGGGGACTGGCATCAACATGACCCCGCTCATCGACATGGTTTTCATCCTGCTCATCTTCTTCATCGTCACCACCAGCTTCGTGAAGGAGTCGGGGGTGGACGTGGAGCGCCCTGTGGCCAACTCCGCGGAGCGCAAGGAAAACGTAAGCGTGGTGGTGGGAATCGATCCGACGGGCATCATCTGGCTGGACGGCAAAAGCATCGACGTCCGGTCCGTGCGTCCCTGGATGGAGCGTTTCGTGGCCGAAACCCCCGAAGGAGTGGTCGTTGTGGCGGCAGACACCAAGGCCGAGAGCGGCATCCTCATCAAGGTGCTGGACGCCTGCCGCGAAGCCGAGGTCAAAAACGTAAGCGTGGCGGCAAGGAAACCACAATGAGTCCCAAAGCCCTGAGAAGACACACCGCTTCCGGTTTTGCCGCGCTGGCGACCACCGTGGGTCTCTTCCTGCTGCCGCTGTTCATGTCCGGTCTCCAGGCAGACCCACGGCCTCCGTCCGAGTATGGGGCGGTGAGCCTTTCCAGCACTCCGGCTCCCAGCAGGGATTCGGAGAACGACAGCCGGGAAACACAAGACCGGACAGAGCCCGAACGAATACAGGAATTCGCACCGCCCACCCAGGACATGAACTTCACTCCCCAGCAGCCAACCGCACAACTGGACCTGCCCGAGGTGGAATTCACCATCAATCCAAAAGCGGCAACGGGTATGGCCCTGCCTGCGCCGGCGTCGCTTTCGTCTCCGGCGGCCCCGGCGCCTGCCGCGCTGTCAGGCGGTTCCCTGAGCGTGGGAGAATTGGACAACAGCATTGTTCCGATATTCAGTCCGGCTCCCCGTTATCCGCGAGAAGGGCGGCGACGCCGCATTGAAACCACCATCCAGGCAAAGCTGCACGTCAATGAACAGGGAAACGTCACCAGAGTGGAGGTGCTCAGAGGCCCTCATGCCGACCTGTTCGCCCCGACGGTCCGCAAGACCCTGATGCGCTGGCGTTTCAAGCCCGGCACCAAGAACGGGAAACGGGTCAAATGGTACGCCATCGTCCCCCTCAACTTCAACCTGGACTAAGTCATGCGTTGCTTTGTAACGGCCCTCGCTCTGACGCTCATTATCCTCACGGCTGCATCCTCCCCGGCCACAGCCACTGATATGGAGCGCCCCATGACGGCACAAACCCGTCAGCGGCTCACCAAGGCCCACGTTTGTTTGAAGAAAGGCAAACCCGAATGCGCCCGCAGGATTCTCAACCGATACATGGAAACTTCATCGCGCCCACACCCTTACGGCGTGGTGCTATACGGCAGCCTGCTCCTGGAGTTGAAGGAACTGGACAATGCTGCCCGCGTTTTCGAGCGAGGATACAAGGACTATCCGCAGTGCAGGGAAATCGTCCACAATCTGGCAGTGGTGCGCTATGAGCAGGAAAGATTTCTTGAGGCCGGCGAATTATTTCTGAAAAGCAGCGATCTGGCCCCAAAGCCCGCACCGGGAGTGCGGTACCAGGGCGCCGTGTGCTTTTATCAGGCAGAACGCTACAAACAATCTTACGAAGCCGTCAGCCCTTTGCTGCGTCTTGAACGGCCCAAAAAAGACTGGGGACGTCTGGCTGTGCATTGCCTGATTCAACTCAAGGACTGGCCTCGAGCCGAGGCTACCCTGATCCGTTTTCTGAGAATCTCTCCGACCGAACAAGACTATTGGAAGCTTCTTGCCAACGTGCGTATCGAGCGCAAGCACTACAAACGCGCCGCTGCCGCCCTGGAAATAGCATATCGCATCCAGTCCCCCACACAGGAAGAACGCCGGTCGCTCGCCCAACTCTACCAGTATGTGAACGCCCCGCTGCTGGCGGCACACGCACTGAGAGACGACTTCAAGGGCACGCCCCCGCCCACCGTCTGCGATCAGCTTTCCCTGGCCTACCTCATGGCCGGGCGCACCGACCAGGCGCTGAAAATGCTTACTCTGGGCATCCAACAGGAAAGCACCGCCAAACGCTGGTTGACGAAAGGAAAAATCCTCTATGTCAAAAGGCGTTATTCCGAAGCGGATACAGCGCTGAAGCAGGCAGTGCATCTCAAGGAAAAAACCGGACTGGCCCATTACCTTCTGGGAATGAGTCTCTGGGAACAACAAAAATGGAAGGAGGCCAGACAGTGGTTTGTCCGGACCGGACAGTTCAAGCGCTATGCAAAGCGCGCGGACAGGGCCATTCAATCCATCGACGGCATGGTGGAAAGCGAACGCCAGAGCCGCTTGGCCAAGCTGGACGGCTGAGCGCATGCATGGCGGGCAAGTGAGACAAGATTACAAAGCCGCTTCATCAAATGTCTCCTTGATCCGCCTCAAAAACAGCCGTAGCCCTGAAATGCAATACAAGTGATTTGCTCCGTATGGCAAAATCGGAATTCAACGACTCCTCAAACCCACGGCACTGACTTTTGACGCCTTTGAAACCCTGATCCAACCTTGGGCCGGTTCCATAGCTTACCGGTGACGAGAATCAGGGGGCATTCCGAATCTCCCTTCATCATCCACGGAAACGGCCCGCTTCGGCGGGCCGTTTCCGTGGATGATGAAGGGCTTGGTATCAACTCTTTCCAGAGATCAACAATACCTTTGCGGGCATTACGGTTTATGCAGCCGACCGACACGCCCTTCCGCCCCTTCGCACCGCGCTTTGAGACACAATTCCCAAAAACACGCCTCCTCGCTGTGGGAAGCTTGCTTTACAAAAAACATACAGCCTGCCGGGCAAAACAAGAACAGAGCGTCACCCCTGCATTCTCGGCGCTGCCATAAATACGAATTCGAATTCGTTCCGCCCTGAGTTCAGTATAATAAACTTTAGTACAACATATTGACTTAGATTTATCTAGGCGTACCGTTGTCGCAACTTCAGGATACGAAAACTTGAATTCGCACTTATATTATACCTATGCTGGATAGTATTTAAGCTGTCATTACTTTCTACAAATAAAAATCCATCAATACCACATTCCAAATATCGAATTATATATTTTGAAACTATTATAAAAAAAAGGAGATCCTTTTACATGTTCACTCCTAACGGAATATATTCAGCACTTTTGACGCCATTCAATCATGACCACAAAGTCAATGAGGAGGAATTGCGTTCTCTTGTAGAATTCAATGTAACAAAAGGACTCAATGGCATATTCCCTGTCAGCTCAGTTGGTGAAGCACTGCATATGGACTTCTCTGAAAAGTGTCGTTGCATGGACATTGTTGTTGACCAAGTAGATGGCCGTATCCCTGTTACTCCTGGAGTAGCTGCATCAACCCCTTATGAAAGCGCACGCCTTGCACGACATGCCAAGTCCATTGGATGTCCTGCCGTAGTGGTGACGCCTCCGTACTATTTCAAGCCCGGCCCGAGCATGGTTGAAACGTTTTTTGAGACTATCGGCGAAGACGGCGGCCTCCCCATCATCTTATACAACATCCCCTTGTTCACCCAGCCTCTGTCGTACGACACCGTGGCCCGGCTGAGCCGCAAGCCCTATGTGATCGGCATGAAGGATTCCAGTGGAAGCATGGTTGATTTCCTGCACTTCACGGATGTCATAAAACGAGCCGGAGGCAAGGCCGCCATGCTGACAGGACGCGAAGAGAATCTGGTTCCCAGCCTGTTCATGGGAGCTGCAGGATGCTTTACGGCGTCGTCCGGCATTTTCCCCGAGATCATGGTTGGAGCGTATGAGGCTTGGAAACATGGAGACATGGACAGGGCCAGGGATCTGCAGCGCTCCATCCTTGTGTTGGTTCGCAGCATGTTTTCAGTAGCTTTCCCGGTGGGATTCAAGCTGGCTCTGGAATTGCGCGGCTTCAACATGGGGCCGGCCCTGTTGCCGCTGTCCAACGGAGATCAGGCCGCAGTGGATGCGCTGCGCACGGAACTCAAGCCGCTGATGCAGATCGCACTCCAGCCCTTTGGGGTTACGCTCGACTAACTGGATGAAACAGGGAGAAACAGATGGCCGAGAACAAATACCAGGTTCCCGCTTTGATTCGCACCAAGCTGATTTTGGATCTGCTGAGTGATCACGAGGCCGATATGCCGGGAATAATTCAGGAACTGGGATTACCCAAAAGCACTATCTACGGCCTGTTGCGTACCCTTGAGGAGATGGGATTTGTCAGGCGTCTGCCCAACAGCCAAAAGTACGGCCTGGGATTTCGCCTTTACGAATTGGGCGTTCTTGCCGCCTCCCGGGTATCCATCCGGGACCAGGCGCTTCCGTTCCTTCAGGAATTGGTCCGGACGGAAAACCTGACGTGCCACCTGGGAGCGCTGGACGGCCATGAAGCCGTCTATCTCCTCAAAGTTGATCCGAAAGATAGTATTCTCATCAACTCGTGGGAAGGCAAACGCATCTCCTTGAACCGCTCTGCCATGGGCAAAGTTCTGCTCGCATGGCAATCCAAAGAAAATCTGCAAGGGCTGATCAACTCCCTTGAATTCATCCAGGCCACGCCCAAATCCATTGTGGACAGGGATGAGTTCATCAACCACATCGCCGACGTAAAACGCAGAAGATGGGCCATGGATGACGAAGAGGACATTCTGGGGATTCGTTGCCTGGCCGCACCGGTTTTCACGCCGAACGGCGATGTACGCTATGTACTGAGCGTTTCAGGGACAACCCATAAAATCAGCGAGGATGCTCTGCCGTCTCTTCGGCGGAGAGTGATGGAGACGGCGCAGGAGATTTCACTTGCTCTGGGAACTCCCCAAAAAATTTTCAAGCAATGAATATGCCTGGCCGCATGGACGGAAAGCCTCATGAGGGAGGCTGGGCCATGGGCAGGCCATGAGTGACGCTGAACAGAACAATTGACAACGCGGCGGAGTGGCTGCCGCAAGTTACGGTACTTCCCTGTCCCCATGTGAGGAGGGGGATTGGGAAACGCATCGATGTACCTGCCAAAACATTTTGGGAAGCGTCCGGAAAAGAGGAGATGACATATGATCGCTGGTTTTCTGGTTCTTGCAGCTGCTTCCACTTTCCAAGGAAGCTTCGGTTTGGGAATGAAAAACTACCGGCCCTTCTCTTGGGAAGCCTTTTGGGTGGTGTTCTCCGTTATAGGCATTCTATGCTTTCCCATTTTGTGGACGTCCGTTGAAGTGCCCGGATTCACCAAATACATATGGGCGACTCCCACCAGCATCCTCTGGCTTGCCGGAGCTTGCGGTTTCTTGTGGGGCATCAGCGCCATTTGGTACGGCAAGGCAATCGACTACATCGGACTGTCCCTGACCGTGGGGATCAACACCGGTGTGGGATGTTCTCTGGGATCTCTGATCCCGCTCTTCATTCTTGGAAACATCCCTTCGTCCACCGTTATGACCCCATTGCTTGCCGGGATGGGCGTCATGTTGGTGGGAGTGGCCGTGATCACCAAGGCAGGCCTGCTTAAAGACAAGCAGAATAAAAGTGACGAGACGGTGAGTCTCAATGAAAAATTCATGTTCGGCCTGGTGCTCGCCCTGCTCTCCGGGTTCGGAACGGCGGCCATGAACATAGGATACACTTATGCCGGCAAGGCGAGTGCCCTGGCCGTTGCCGACGGAATCGACCCCGTCAGGGCCAGCCTGATCGCCTATGTCATAGTTTTTGCCTCGGGAGGCTTCCTCGCCAACATCGGCTACGCCCTGTACGTGCTGCTGAAAAACAAGACCCATGGCGACTATGTCAAACATGGTGCCGGATTCGCCTACTTCAAGGCCATCCTGACCGGCGCCATCTGGTTCGGCGCCCTTGGCTTCTACGCCAAGTCAACAGCCTTGCTGGGCAGTCTCGGACCTGTCGTCGGCTGGATTGTCTTCCTTTCCCTCGCTCTGGTCATCAGCAACTTCTGGGGCCTGAAGACCGGTGAATGGAAAGGATTCCCCAAGCCGTGCAGGGTCATGAATGTCGGCAACATCATTCTTATTCTATCCGTCATCACAGTCGGTTACGCAAACAGCCTGTCCTAGCGGGAAAAGGAGCACGCACCATGAGCATTCAACCTTCGGAACTTGGCATCGACATGACTCCCCCCCTGCCGAAAACACCGCGCCCCATTGTCGGGTTCGGTTCCGGCGGCATCATCACCGACGCGCATCTGCCAGCGTATGGAAAAGCCGGTTTTCCTCATGTGGGAATATATGACCCGAATCAGGAAAAAGCCGAGCAGGCGGCAAAGGCCTGGGGCATACCCAACGTCTGCAAGACGCCGGAAGAATTGGTGGAACTCGGCAAAGCGGAAAAGGCCGTTTTCGATGTCGCTGTTCCGGCTTCGGAAATCATCAATATTCTGCCGCAGCTGCCCGAGGGCTCGGGGGTGTTGATTCAAAAGCCTATGGGCGAAAGCCTTGAAGAGGCACGGAAAATTCTGAATATCTGCCGTGAGCGCAACCTCACGGCCGGGGTCAATTTCCAACTTCGGCAGGCTCCGTTCATGCGGGCCGCCAAGCAGATGATGGACAAGGGACTGCTCGGCGAGGTGCATGATGTGGAAATGCGCGTTGTCTGCCAGACTCCCTGGAACCTCTGGAGCTTCCTGTTCGAAAAGGAACGCATGGAAGTCAATTACCATAGCATTCATTATATCGATGCCGTACGCCACTTTCTGGGCGACCCGTCCAGCGTGTACTGCAAAACCATGGGCCACCCCAAAATGACGGAACTCGCCCAGACCCGATCCGCCATCATCATGGACTATGGGGACATGGTTCGGGCCAATGTCGCCACCAACCACGGGCACGACTATGCTCCGGACGAGCAGGAATGCTTTTTCAAGCTTGAAGGGACCAAGGGAGCCATCAAGATTCAAATCGGAGTCATTCTCAATTACCCCAAGGGAGCCGAAGACCAGTTCAAGTATGCGCTTGATGACGGCAAAGGGTGGCGGACCTTGTCCATTGAAGGGACCTGGTTCCCGGATGCCTTCGTGGGACCCATGGGCGGTCTCCAGAAGAAAATGGAAGACCCTGCATTCAACTACGAGAACAGTGTCGAGGACGCATGGCGGACCATGTGTGTCGTGGAGAGCTGCTACAAATCGTCCGCTTCCAAGGGGACCCCGGTCGACTATCAGCCGTAGAGATTCCGTGGAGCGGAAAGCAAGCCTTTCCGCTCCGTCTTCCGAAGGGAGCAATGATCATGAGACAGATTATTGATACGCATCTGCATCTTTGGGACCTATCCAGGTTTGCCCTGCCCTGGCTGGCGGAGGTAAAGCCCCTGGACAGAAATTTCACCCAGGAGGACTTCCGCCGGGACGCCGCCAAAGGACCGGGCTGGGAGATTGAACGGGCCGTGTATGTCGAGGTGGACGTGGCGCCGGAGCAGCGGCAGGAGGAGGCCGAATATGTCGCCGGGCTGTGTGCAGACGAGGATTCCCTTGTCGAAGGCGCCGTGATTTCAGTGGACCTGTCCTCACCGGATGCCCCAAAGACGTTGCGCAAATATGAAGGGCATCCCTTCGTTCGGGGAGTCCGGCATGTGCTTCATGTTGCATCCAGCCCGCAGGGCGCCTGTCTGGAAGATGTTTTTGTCGGCAACGTCCGGCTGCTGGGTGATCTGGGCCTGCTTTTCGAAGGCTGCCTCCGCTGTCCGGAACTGGGAGATTTCGTGGAGCTGGCCCGCAGATGTCCGGGCACCAGGATGGTACTGGATCACATGGGTAACGTGGACCCGGAAATCATTGCCATGGAACGTCCCGGCGCAGAACAGACGGCCTATGCGGACCAGTGGAGGCGAAACATCTCTGATATGAGCGACCTTGGCAATGTCTGCACCAAAATATCCGGCCTCAATGTTTCCGGAGACGGGACTATCGACGTTTTGGCTCCGTCCTTGGAATATTGTTTCGAGGCTTTTGGAGAGGACCGAATCATGTTCGCGTCCAACTACCCGGTCTGCCGGCTCTCGCTTGGGGGCAGACCATGGGTCGAGGCCCTGCTGAGTATCACGGCAGAGCGGCCGCAGCTGTTTCAAGACAAGTTGTTTTCGCGCAATGCGATCAGGATATACAACCTGTAACACACGAATACGGAGGTTCTCGTGAGCAATATCATGCGCATGGGCGGTGTCATCAAGGCCAAGCCCGAAAAGATCGACTATTACAAGGAACTGCACGCAGCACCATGGCCGGAAATCAACGCCATGATCAAAAAGTGCAATATTCGCAACTACTCGATTTACTTCAAGGACGGGTATCTCTTTTCCTATTATGAATACACCGGAGAGGATTTCGACGCAGACATGAAAAAAATGGCGGCAGACCCAAAGACTCAGGAATGGTGGGGGGAATGCATTCCCTGTCTGACCCCACTGGAGACACGCAAGGAAGATGAACTCTGGGCTTCCATGGAAGAAGTCTACCACCTGGACTAGTTCTCGAGGACTGCCCGATTCCGCCGAGGGAGCCCAGGCTCGGTGGCGGCGCTCCCTTGGCGGCGCGTGTGAAAGCAGGCGGCAAGACAGCTTTTGGGCCGAAGCCCCTCTCTGCCAATACTCATGATGTAAACCAATAAACAGATGTTCTTCGCGACTTGACAGAAAACCATGCCTATTCAGGAGACAAAATGATGACGACACTCCCCCTGGAAGGGATCGTTGTGTTGGATTTCAGCCAATTTCTGGCCGGCCCTTCCGCGGCCCTGCGCCTGGCGGACCTGGGCGCAAAAGTTATCAAGATCGAACGCCCCGGAACCGGCGAATTGGGCAGAAGTCTGTACATCTCCGACCAGGAGTTTGACGGCGAAAGCGCCCTTTTCCACACCATAAACAGAAACAAACTCAGTTATGCCGCCAATTTGAAAGACGAAAAAGATCTGAAAAAAGTCAAAAGGCTCATCGCCCGGGCCGACATTCTGATCGAAAATTTTCGTCCCGGCGTCATGCGCAAGTTCGGATTGGATTACGACTCCCTCAAAGAGGAGAATACCAAGCTGATCTACGGTTCGGTCACGGGGTACGGCACGGAAGGCCCTTGGAAGCGGCTGCCTGGCCAGGACTTGTTGGTCCAGGCCCGGTCCGGTCTGGCCTGGCTGAGCGGGGAGTCGACCCAGGGGCCGGTTCCCGTGGGGCTGTCCTTGGTCGACATCATCACCGGCGCTCATCTGGTGCAGGGCTTGCTGGCCTGTCTGGTGCGTCGCGGCATTTCGGACAAGGGCGGCTTGGTGGAAGTGAATCTCATGGAATCCATTCTGGACATGCAGTTCGAGCTGTTCACCTGCCACCTGAACGACGGCGGACAATTGCCCCGCCGCTCGGGCATCAACAACGCCAACGCCTATCTCGGCGCCCCCTACGGTGTTTACAGGACCGCCGACGGATACATGGCCATGTCCATGGGGGATATTGTCCGGCTGGGTGAAATTCTGGAATGCCCCGGTCTGACGCCCTATGACGACTCCGGCGCCTGGTTCGCCAAACGGGATGAAATCAAGACCGTATTGGCGGAACACCTGATCGGGCGGTCCACGCAGGACTGGATGGACCGGCTCATCGAAGCGGACTATTGGGCCGCGCCGGTCCTGGATTGGCGAGAACTGAGGAAAGATGGCGGTTTCAAGGCCCTGGAGTTCGTCCAGGAAGTGGAACGCGAGAGTGGAGCGGTGCTTAAAACCACGCGTTGCCCGGTGCGTATCGATCACGAAAAACTGTTTTCGCGCCGGGCCGCTCCCCGTCCCGGCGAACACACTGAGTCAATCAACACGGAATACGGTCTGGACTAGCCGACAATCCAGGAGAAAAGATCATGTTTTACGAAAAGTACTACGAGGAATACGAGATCGGCGAAAGCCGCACCAGCGAAGGGCGCACCATCACGGAGACGGATATCGTGCTCCATGCCGGGCAGACCGGTGATTTCTATCCGCACCACATGGATGCCGAATGGTGCAAAACCCAGCCCTTCAAGGAACGCATGGCCCACGGAACGCTCACGTTCGCCATCGCCGCAGGGCTAGGGGCAGGAGACATCAACTCCAAGGCCATGACATACGGATACGAGCATCTGCGTTTCCCCCGCCCGGTCTTCATAGGCGACACGCTGCGGGCCACCTTCACCATCACGGAAAAGAAGCCCCATCCGCGCAAGACCGGATTCGGCATCGTGACCGAGCGGACCGAAGTGACCAACCAACGCGATGAAACCGTACTCGTCTGCGACCATCTGCATTTCGTCGAATGCCAACCCAAATAAAGGCTGACAGCCCTCTTCCAAGGAGTTGAAGATGATTACCCTCAAAGGCATGACCTGGGACCATCCCCGTGGATACGCCCCTCTGGAGAAAGCCGCGGCCCTTTATACAGAGAGTCATCCGGACGTTGCAATCACCTGGGACAGACGGTCCCTGCAGGCCTTTGCCGACCGTCCCCTGTCCCTGATGACGCAGGAGTACGATCTGCTGGTTATCGACCACCCCCATGTCGGCGAGGCGGAACGGGACCGTTCACTGCTGCCGCTCAATGGGACCGGGCATGACGCAGAATTGGAGAATTTGGCGAAACGAAGCATAGGGCCTTCCTATGAGAGCTACGATTACAAGGGTGCTGTTTGGGCGCTGCCCATCGATGCGGCCGCGCAGGTGGCATGCTGGCGGCCCGACTTGCTCCAGGCCCCGCCGCAGACATGGGGCGATGTGATCGCCTTGGCTGAGCAAAAACAAGTAATCATGCCGCTCAAACCCATCGACGCCATGGCTTCTTTCTGCACCCTGTCGGCCAATATCGGCCATCCCCTGGCTGCAACGGAAGCTCAGTTGCTGGACCGTGCCGCCGCCAGAGAGGTCTTCGAAAACCTCTTCGCGGTGGTACGCCACCTGGAACCGGGTTGCCTAAGCGCCAACCCCATTGAAGTCCTCGAAACACTCTCTCGGGAGGACCGGTATTCGTATTGCCCTCTCCTGTACGGCTACAACTCATACAGTCGTCCGGGTGCCGCCAAGCCCATCGCTTTTGGCGACATTCCCGCACTCGGCTCAAGCGGCCCGTGCGGCTCCATGATCGGCGGAGCCGGACTGTCTGTTTCGGCCAATTGCGAACATAAAGAAACCGCCCTGGATTTTGCATTCTGGGTCATGAACGGAAAAAACCAGAGCGGGTTTTATTTCGAGGCCTTGGGGCAACCCGGGCACCTGGATGCCTGGGAGAGTGAACAGACAAACGGTCAAAGCCTGGACTTTTTCCGCAACACCCGCGAAACCCTTGAAAAAAGTTGGCTCCGCCCCCGATACGACGGGTTCCTCGGTTTTATCGATCAGGGAGGCGCCCTGGTCAACGAATGCCTGCGAGGCCGGCGGTCGGTCGAAGAAGTGCTCGACGCACTTGAGGTCATTTATGAAGAAAGTCACACTGTCCGGCTTGAAAGAATATATGAATAAAGCGTTTTTCCGGCCGTTCTCCGGTATCAATAATATGCCGGAAACTGGAACGATAAAAAAAAGCATGGCATGGCGTCTGTAAGACATCAGCCATGACTGCTTACGCCTCTTATAAGAAAAGGCCCTCGGAACCACCTGAGGGCCTTTTCTTATGGTTTGAACTGGAATACCGTCCAGCAGGACCATGCTTACTGCGGGCTCATAATCAATCTGCCTCCATTTGAATGAGCCTGCTTACTCCTTATCAAACGAAAGCATGTGACCCAGTTTGTCCCTCTTGGTCTTCAGGTGGGAAAGGTTGAGTTCGCACGCGTCACTTTCAATGGGAATACGTTCGGTAACTTCCAAACCGTAGCCATTGAGACCAACGAGCTTTTTGGGATTATTGGTCATGAGGCGCATTTTTCGTACGCCGAGACAGGCAAGAATCTGGGCACCGACGCCGTATTCACGTAGAGAATCCGGGATGCCCAGCTTCTTGTTGGCTTCCACAAAATCAATTCCGTCATCCTGCAGGGAAAATGACTTGATGGCGTCACCAAGTGAGCTTTTGGTCTCGTCATTGCGCATATAGAGAAGAATGCCACTCTCTTCACCTTGAATCATGCACATGGCATTTTGGAGCTGATCCCCGCAATCACAGCGAACAGATCCCAAGGCATCTCCGAGAGGGCACTCGGCATGGACACGAACCAGTACGGGAGTGTCAGGGGTGATGTTTCCTTTACACAGGGCTATATGGGTCTGACCATCGACTCCGGATTCAAATGCGACAGCAGTGAAATTCCCCCAGCGGGTGGGCAGATCAGCCTCCGAGACCTTATTAACGTAAGTTTCTCCATGACGCACGCGCCACGCGATAAGGTCGGCGACCGAACAAACCTTCAAGCCGTGCTTTTCAGCATAGACCTCCAGGTCCGGCAAGCGGGCCATCGTGCCATCCTCATTCATTATTTCCACGATGACGGCAGCAGGCTTGCACCCTGCCAGCCTTGCGATATCGGCCCCGCCTTCAGTCTGCCCGGCGCGAACGAGCACCCCGCCATCTTTGGCGCGGAGAGGGAAGACATGCCCAGGAGTGACTATATCATCGGGTGATGCACCGTCGGCAACTGCCGCAAGGATTGTTGCAGCCCGATCTTTCGCGGAAATTCCGGTGGTCACTCCCGAACGGGCCTCGATCGAAACAGTAAAATTGGTGCCGAATCCGGACGTGTTGTTTGAAGCCATGAGCGGTAGATTCAGTTGATCAACCATTTCACCGGACATGGGGAGACAGATGAGTCCTCGGCCGTGTGTGGCCATGAAATTGATAATCTCCGGAGTGACCTTTTCCGCGGCAACGATCAGATCGCCTTCATTCTCACGATCTTCATCATCCACCATGATGATCATCTTTCCTTGCCGGATATCCTCAATTGCTTCATCTATCGTACACAGGGGCATCTTCAACCTCACATTTAAATAAAGCTCCCGTTCTGGAGGAGCTTTGATCTCGGATCATGCCGGTTCGTTTCAAACTGCGGGAGTACAGGCAACCGCGCTTATGTTGAAGCATGGCAGCCGTGAACGACCATCAGTTTGCTATGACGACCTTCACGCCCATGCCCTCAAAACGCTTCCTGTCTTCGGCGCGAATGGCGCTATCGGTGATAAACGTGTCGACCAAATCCAACCCACCCAGCGAAGCGAAGGAGACTTTACCGATCTTTGTGGAGTCGGCCACGAGAAAAACCTCACTGGCAGCTTCTATCATGGCCTTTTTCACATACAGGTCGTTGAATCCGGGATACGTCAGCCCCTTGTCGAATGAAATACCGCCTGTGGCAAGAAACAGCTTTGAAGCGAATACGCCGGAAAAGAACTCCGCCGCCTTTTCGCCAGAGAGGGATAACGTGGGCGGCTTGAATTGCCCCCCCGAGGAGAAGACTGTCATCCCTTGGACCCCACCCAGTCGCAAGACAACATTGAGCGCATTGGTTATGACCTTGAGATTCTGCTTTGAAACAAGATGATCGACCATCTCCGACGTGGTGGACCCTGCATCGAGAATGATGGTTTCACCATGCCGAACGAACTCGGCCGCCTTCGCTCCGATGGCCCGCTTCTTGTCCATGTTCTCAAGGTGCTCCAAAGACATGGATTGGACCTGTTGGGGGACGGACTTGAGAAAGGCTCCTCCATGTTCACGGACCACGTAACCCTCTGACTCCAGCTTTTCCAGATCCTGTCGTATGGTTGGCTCGGATACGGAAAATGTCTGGCTTAGATTTTTAACCCGGGCGCTCCCTTCTTCACGAAGGAGTTCCAGGATCTTCTTGCGCCTTTGTTCTGCGAGCATTCATTATCCTTAATTTTCGTTGCTATCCTTGGTGGTTATACAACTCCCACCCAAGATATTTTCCGGTAGCTTCTTCAATGACATCGGCAACGTGACCACGTGTCATTGCCACATGATGTTCAAAACCATTTTGGCATATGTAGCGGAACAGATCTCTCAGCCCCGTGACCTTACAAACCGAAATTGCCCCGGACATATTGCAGGGGTCATCAGTGAACTCGCCATGCCCCACATACCCCTTGATCAATCCGCGGTGATCGTCGGTGGAGATGCGAAAATAAGTCATATCTCCCGCCAGGACACGCCCTTTGATCGCACCAAAACAATTCTCCCGACCAAGAGTTTCCCCCAAGATATCGAGTTCTGATATCTCCGGCTTGGCGCCTATGAAACTTGACGGGAAATTGCCGCAGTGCTGGCTGATACACTTATCGGCATCATCACCGTAGTTATTGTTCCAGTCAAGGAAGCCCGGGGGATTTCCCGAGGCAAGCAGAAGAGTGTACATGGCAACGGCTCCGGCCACGTCCACCTCGCAGGCACTCGGCATGTTGCTTTCGCCCATCATGCTCATGGAAAGACAGGAAGCGCACCCGTAGTTCTTCTGCATGGAGGTCCAACACTGCACGGCGCTTGCCACACATTCGTTGGCCTCCATCCAATCATCCACAGCCACGGAAAAGCGTGCTTGCCTGAGGACACGCTCTTCCGAAATGTGGGGAGGGATGTTGCCGTAAGCGCTTATCGCGGCAACTTTTTCACGCACTTTGTCGGAATTGTCGTCAAGGGCAGCCGCCTCTCCGAAGATTTCGGAAAGATCGACCGGAACGACGGTAATCCCTGACCGTTGAAGAATTTTCTCGCTGTAGCGTACCGTCTGGAAAGCTGCCGGCCGGGCGCCGATCGACCCGATCCGAGCGCTGCGCAATCCCTTGACCGTCCGACATACCCGGGAAAAACGCTCCAAGTCCGAAAGAAATTCATCGCTGTCGATATCGCAGGTATGTGACGTCGTATCGGTAAACGAAATGCCGTACTGATAAAGGTTGTTGCAGACGGAAAGTTTGCCGCAAAAGGAGTCCCTGCGCTCGGCAACTGAATACTTGCCCAGTTCATCATTGCATGCCTGGACCATGACCGGCACATCCAATTTGGCCAGTTCCAGGGTTTGGATGACGCCCAGTTCGTCACCAAAGTTGGGAAGGACGACAACGACGCCGTCAATCCTGTCGGCGTTGTTGCGGAAGAGTTTGGCATAGAAACTCGCGTGCTCCAACGTCTCAACCGCACCAAACGGAGTGTCGGATTCGGAACCGATGACAGCTTCGATGCCCAGCTTGTCCAGCTGCTTCAATATGTCCTTGCGCGCGCCTTCAGCGAATACCGGGTTGAAGAATCCGCGGGTGGCGAGGATGATCCCGAAACAAGGCTTCTTGTCCAAAATACTCATGGGAAACTCCGATTAATCGTCTTGCAGGGCGGCCCTGCTCTGTAGATTGCGTTGGAACTGGTCGACAACAACGGCGGCTACGATGACCACGCCCTTGATGACCATTTGCCAAAACGAACTGACGCCCATCATGACCATACCGTCACCGAGAACACCGATGACGAATGCGCCGATAATGGTTCCCCCAATACTTCCCCGGCCGCCGGCCAGGGACGTCCCCCCAAGGACGGCGGCTGCAATGGCGGTGAGTTCAAACATCTCACCGGTTGCCGGGTGCGACGCCTCAAGCTGAGAGGCTATGATGAGTCCGGCGATTGCAGAACAGAAACCGGAAAACATGTAGACGATCATTTTCACGCGATTGACGCGCACACCCGAAAGCAATGCGGCCCGCTCGTTGCCGCCTACGGAATAAATGTGCCGCCCAAGGGGTGTTTTGCCTGCGACATAGGCGGCCAGGGCGCCAAGACCGATCAGAATCCAGATGCTGACGGGAATACCCAGCATCGCCCCGGACCCCAACCAGGGAAACCCCATGTTGCCAAACTCCTCCTTGCCGACCAGGTTGGGAAAGGTCTTGCCATCGGAAAGAAGCAGGGCCGCGCCTCGGGCAATATAAAGCATGCCCAGGGTGGCGATGAATGGAGCTACCTTGAACTTGGTGATGAGAAAGCCGCTCACCGCACCACAAAGGGCGCCCACCCCCAAGGTGATCAGAATGATCATGGGAAGGTGGAAGTAGACGGTCACCCCGAACATCGGAAGGTACAAGCCGTTGTAGATCAGGCCGCCTGCCACCATGCCCGCGAGCCCGACAATGGACCCCACGGAGAGATCAATACCGCCGGTGATGATGACAAAGGTCATTCCAATGGCAAGAATGGCGTAGATGGCCACGTGTTTGATCATGATTACCATATTGGCCATGGACAGGAAGTTGGGAGCCATTATACTGAAATACGCCACGACCAGTATCAGTGCGATGAAGGTTCGAAGCTTCAGTAGAAGCATGCCCAGTTTCATTTGCCCCTTGCTCTTTGCCGGCGCTTCCGGCGCTGCCGCCATATTCATAATGGCCCTCTCCTCTCATTGCGATGCATGTTCAGCAGGCTTGTGCCCCACAGCGGAAGCGATAACGAGATCCTCCTCAGTCGCGTCCTCACGTGTGAACTCTCCGGTTATCCGCCCATTGCTCATGACTATGATTCGATCGGAAATAGCCATGATCTCCTTGAGTTCCGAGGTGACGAACAGGATGCTGAGTCCCCGGCCCGCAAGGCCATTCATGATTTCAAAGACTTCGCTTTTGGCTCCTACGTCAATCCCCCTCGTCGGCTCATCCATGAGAAGCACCTTGGGCCCCGTGAACAAAGCCTTGCCTATGACCACTTTCTGTTGGTTGCCGCCCGACAACGACCCGATAAGCACATTGGGTCCTGCCACTTTGATGGCCAGATCCTCTATCATGGTGCGGACGGCTTCCTTCACCTTATCGCCCATAATGTGAAAACCCCTGACAAATTTCCAAAGGCTGGCGAGAGTCATGTTGTTCGAGACGGACAAAACCTGCACCAACCCTTCACGCTGGCGATCTTCCGGGATGAGCGCCAAGCCTTTTCTGATGTGCTCACCTACGGTTCCTTCCGTCACGTCGATTCCATCGAGAACCACTTTTCCCTTGGAGTTTTTGTGAAGTCCCATCAAGCATTCGAACAGTTCCGAGCGCCCCGCGCCCATGAGTCCATACACTCCCAGAATCTCACCTTTGTTCAAGGTGAAAGAAACATGATCAACAGCATAGCCGCCGCCGACGCGGGGCAGACGAAGCTCTTCCACCCGCAACGCCTCTTCGCCTGTGGAGTAGCTGACGTGATCAACTTTGCGATCCGCAGCCTCGCCAACCATTTGAGCCACGATCCAGGGCACATCTATTTCGTCCATGGGGGCGGACTCGACAAGCTTGCCGTCACGCAGAACGCTGATGTAGTCGCCGATTCGAACAAGTTCTTCCAGGCGATGGGAAATGTAGATGATGGACACGCCATTGGCCTTGAGGTCCTCGATGATATTAAACAACACCTCGACCTCGGCTGTAGAAAGGGCCGATGTGGGCTCGTCCATGATCAGGATGCGCGTGTCCAGTGCCAAGGCCTTGGCAATCTCCACTATCTGCTGCTGTCCGATGCGCAGATCTCCGACCAGGCCCCTGGGGTCGACGTCGGCCTGCAACCGCTGAAGCAGCGATTTAGCCTGCGATACCTGCTCATTATGATCAATATGGAAACCGGCCAAAGTCCGCTCGCGGGCAACAAAAATGTTTTCCGCCACGTTGAGATTCGGAAAAAGATTGAGTTCCTGATGGATCATGCCGATGCCGTGGACCTCGGCATCCTGAAAGGATCTGATGCGGACCTCCTCGCCCTCAAGGTACAAAGCTCCCCTCGTCGGAGTTTCAACTCCGGCAAGAATCTTTGTCAGAGTGGACTTGCCAGCACCATTCTCCCCTACCAGCACATTGACCTTGCCCCGATAGACGTTGAAGTCCACTCTATCCAAAGCGACTGTGCCGGGGAACAACTTGGTAACCTGCTCGGCTCGCAGGATGACCTCGTCCTTCAGCGCCTCCCTCATGCGTGTCCTCCTAATTCACTTTAATAACAACAGGAGTAACCCGAACCAGGTCGGTCCCCTGCAACTGGGTGAACACACCTATGAAGCTGACATCCTTCCCCAGCAGGTTCTCACGGTCCAATTTCGAAAGGACCTCGGTATGGACCTGTTTGTTGAATGCATTGGAAAGACGAGCGAACTCAAGCTGGTTGGTAAAATCGGTAAACGAAATGAACTCCAGGGAATCCCGGATGCCGCTGTCCTTGATGACAGGGCCGATTTGAATGACAAGATCGGCTTTTCCGTCCCCGGGCTCCAGATCAACGCCAACGGTAGAGGCTCTTGACTCAGTGTTCACATCCACAATTGAACCTTCGCCCCTCACCAGGAAATTCCACGGGCTCCCCTCGGCCTTCTCACGGTACCCGAATTGCTTTCCAGCGGCTTCCTGGTCAATGGCCCAGACAGACAGGACATCGGTAACCGGCTGAGATTTTTCATTGAAATACGGCACCACCTTGGCTTCCCATATCTTCTGGACGAAGGCATCCGGGTTGAAGTCATCAGAAACGAAATAAATATCGATCTCACCCTTTTTTTTCGTTCCTTTGTCCTCGTCGGGAACAATGGTGCATGATGCCAGCGCGAAGACGAAAAGACTCAGAGTGACCAAACTCATGAGCGTTCCGCCGAGTCCTGACATGATCCGCATATAAATCCTCACTTACTGAAAAAGGGATGCCGGGCATGACAAATACAGGGGGCGGCGCGAGGCCGCGCCGCCCCCTGAGCACAAAACTAGTCCTGCATGGCGAAGGTTTCGAGTTTCCTGGCGTTATCCTTATTAATCAGCACGCAATCCATAAGCTGCTTTTCCGGCAGGTTGGTCTTGCCGTTTTTTACATAAGCATCGGCCTGTTCCACAGCCATCTGGGCAATGCGGTATGCAGGCTGCAATACGGTGGCTTTGATTCCGCCTGCGAGAATGGAATCACGCACATCGTTGGAACCGTCAAAACCGACCACGATAACATTGCCCTTGCCGGCGGCCTTGAGAGCGGCCATAGCCCCCATGGCCATGGTATCGTTACCGCAGATCACACCTTTGATGTCAGGGTTGGCCTGGATGATGGATTCCATCTTTTCATAAGCTTCCGGCTGACTCCAGTTGGCACTCTGGCGGGCAACCATCTTCAGGTCGGGATATTGATCAATGACATCATGGTAGCCTTGGGAACGAATGCCGGCGTTGGTGTCGGATTCCCTGCCGACCAACTCGACGTAGGTCCCCTTCTCACCCATGAGTTTGACGAATTCTTCGCCACCGAGCTTGGCGCCCTGGTAATTGTTGGAGACGATCTGCGCTACGGCAAGGCCGGTCACATTGACTTCACGATCGATAAGAAAGGAGGGGATGCCCGCCTTCTTCGCACGCTTCATCGGGGCGATGGTGGCGTCGGCTCCGGCGTTGTCGAGAATAATGGCCTTTGCACCACGTGCAATGGCCGTGTCGAACAACTCGCTTTGTTTGTTGGCGTCATCATCGTGGACAAGTACAAGGGTATCATAGCCAAGTTCCTTGGCCTTCTTCTCAGCCCCGACAGCTTCGGACTTGAAGAACGGATTGTCGTGAGAAGGCGTGATGATGACCATGAGCTTATCGCCGGCAAAAGCCGCGGACACAGTCAACAACAGACATAAAACCGCTGCAAATGCGATCAGACGTTTCATAACCCACTCCTTGAAGATTTGTGATTTTCTTCGCTTTACACTTAAATCGAAAATTCACACAAATACATAACTTTGTCAATACCCCGTAACAAATTTGGCATCAACATCGTCGTCGACATCAAGTGTTGAAATACTTAAACTTAATTTTAAAACATGAATTTTGCATGTTTTTTATTTTACCTTTTATGTTATTTTTACTTTCGTTTTTCTTGCTTTTATTTACGAATATAGATACAAATGAATCACAAAGCCATCAATAAACAGCTCATGAGACGGAGACAGTATGGACAACCCATTTAACAAAAAATCGCAGGAAATCGTAGAATTATCTGCATTAATAAGAAAAAGAATTCTAGCGATGAACTGCGAAGCCGGCCAGGGACATACAGGCGCAGACCTTTCCGAGACCGACATCCTGGCGTCTCTTTATTTTCGACTTCTAAGGTATTCAAAAACGGACCCGAATCATCCTGAGCGGGACCGGTTCATCCTCAGCAAGGGACACGGCGTAGGCGGCTATTACTGCACGTTGGCGCAAGCCGGCCTGCTGGATGAATCATTGCTCAAGACCTACCTTCAGTTCGACTCGAAATTGCCGGGACATCCGGTACGGCAGAAGACCCCGTTTGTCGAAGTCAACACCGGCGCCCTTGGCCACGGCCTGCCCATCGGCGTGGGCCTTGCCTTGGCCGCCAAAAAGACCGGAAGAGACTATACTGTATACGTCCTGACCGGCGACGGCGAACTACAGGAAGGTTCCAACTGGGAGGCCGCCATGGCAGCCAGCCAGTTCAAGCTCGACAACCTGGTCTGGATAGTCGACCGCAACCGGCTTCAGCTTGCGGACTTCACCGAGAACATCATGATGCTCAAGCCCCTGAACAAGAAAATGGAAGCGTTCGGCATGTCGGTACACGTCACGGACGGCAATGCCCCTGCTTCCTTTATCGAGACCATGGAATCACTCCCGGCAAACGACGGCAAGCCCAAGGTCATTATCGCCAACACCACAAAGGGCAAGGGAGTGTCCTTCATTGAGAATCAGCCGAGTTGGCACCATCGCATTCCCAAGGGAGAGGAATTGCCCAAGGCATTGGAGGAACTGGGATGTTAAACATGGACAATGCAAAAGACCTGCGCGACGTCATGGTCGAAACCTTCATCTCCGCAGCCGACGAAGGGGTAAACCTCGCCGTCCTGGTCAGCGACTCCACCTCCACGGCCAAAATCTCACCGTTCAAGGAGCGTTTTCCCGACAGGTTGGTCAATGTCGGCATCGCCGAACAAAGCTTGGTGGGCACAGCCGCAGGCATGGCCCTGGGCGGCTTCGTCGCCGTGACCACCAATGCGGCCCCGTTTCTCGTTCATCGCGCCAACGAACAAGTCAAAAACGACATCTGCTACACCAATACCAACGTCAAGTTGGTCGGGCTGAATGCGGGGGTATGCTACGGAGCGCTGGCCAGCACTCATCACGCCATCGACGACGTGTCCATCATGCGCGGCTTCGGCAACATCCACATATTTGCTCCGTCCGACCCGCTGGAAGCCGAGCAGATATTCAGACATGCACTGGCCTATGACGGACCTGTGTATATCAGGATGGACAGCGCCAAGTTCCCGATGCTCCACGACGAGTCATACAGATTCGAACCCGGTAAGGTGGATGTATTGCGTCAAGGTGGCGACCTCAGCCTCATCGCCATGGGATCCACGGTGCATGAAGCCGTGGCGGCAGCAGACGAACTCAGCGAAAAGGGCATCGAAGCGGACGTCCTCAACATCTCGTCCGTTCGTCCCCTGGATTCAAAAACAATTTTGGGATCCTTGAGCAAAACCGGCTGCGGCATTACGGTGGAAGAACATAGCCTTCACGGTGGGATCGGCAGCCTCGCGTCCGAACTCGTCGCCGAGACGGGAATAAGCTGCCGCATTAAACGGCTGGGGTTCGTCGAGGGCAAATTCGCCATTCCGGGCCCCCGCAACGAGATGCGCGCACACGTTGGGATCGACGCACAAGGAATCGTCAGGACTTCTATGGAAATGGTGAAATGAGCAAATACATTTTGGCAATAGATCAAGGGACCAGCGGCACGAAATCCGTCCTTTTCGACGACCGGGGGGCAATTGTGGCCAAGGCATCCGTCGAGTTGACATCCTATTATCCGGAAGTCGGCTTTGTGGAGCAGAATCCCGACGAAATATATGCCAATGTCCTGGAATCCGTGCGCGCCTGCCTGAAAAGCGCTCCCACGGCGGCCGAAAACGTCGCCGTGGGGGTATCCAACCAGAGAGAGACCTTCCTCCTCTGGGACAAAAGCGGAGAGCCGCTGACACGGGCCATCAGCTGGCAGTGCAAAAGGTCGGCTGGCATCTGCGAACGCTTAAAAGGGACTGACGCCGAGGCGGAAGTCAAGGCTCGAACCGGCCTGATCATAGACCCCTACTTTTCCGGCTCCAAACTGGCCTGGCTCATCGAGAACGACCCGAAGGTGAAAGATGCAGTCGAATCCGGCAATGCCTACTTCGGCAACATCGACACCTGGATTCTCTACCGACTCACCAGAGGAGCATCCTATTACACGGATTACACCAACGCTTCCCGGACACTCCTGTTCAACATCCACACACTGGATTGGGACAAAACGCTGATCGAGACCTTTGGCGCCAAGGGGTTGAACTTCCCCATCGCCCGCCCCTCCTCCTTCCGCTTCGGAGCCTCGGATTTCGAAGGAATTTTCCCCGTGCCCATCCCCATTGGCGGCATGATCGGGGACTCCCACGCCGCGGCCTTCGGCGAAGGCTGCTTTGCACCCGGAGAAGCGAAAGCCACCCTGGGCACCGGATCATCCATCCTCTGCAACATCGGCTCCGAACCCAAGACTTCGAAGGAAGGCATGGTCACGACCATCTGCTGGAGCACGAACAAACGGGTGGACTACGCCCTGGAAGGCGTCATCGTAACCTGCGGCGCGACCATCACATGGTTACGCGACCAACTCGGTCTTTTTGAGTCCAGTAAGGAAACCGAGAAAATGGCACAATCCGTGGAAGACAATGGCGGGGTCTACATCATACCGGCCTTCAGCGGCATGGGGGCTCCACACTGGAAGATGGACGCCAAGGCATCCATAGTGGGGCTTACGTTCGGAGCGGACAAAAACCACGTGGCCCGCGCCGCCTTGGAATCCGTCGCCTTTCAGATCAAAGACGTCGTCACGGCCATGGAAAAGGACAGTGGAACCCCTCTCCAGAAGCTCAAGCTGGATGGAGGCATGACGTCCAACCGCCTGCTCATGCAGCTCATCGCCGACCTGCTGGAAGTGGAGATTGTGACAATCGGCTTGGCGGAGGTCTCTGCACTGGGCGCGGCCTACATGGCGGGTCTGGAAGTGGGTGTATTCGAAAGCATCGGTTCCCTGAGATCCCTTCATACGGAACAAAAAGTCTTTAAACCAGGCAACGGGGAACAGATTAAAGCCGACCACGAAGTTTGGCGGCAGATGATTGACAAACACTGCTAGCCTTCTTCCGGATCACCCAGCCCTTCTCACTCGACAATGCTGTGCCCCGCCCACAGCTTGTACGGGAGAGTCATCATGCCGTTACGTCAAGCCGCTCCTGATTTACCGTAACGAGCAAACCTGGAACGATGTCATGCGCGGCAAAAAACATTCTCCTTCAGAAATCTCGTTTCAACAACGACCCACCTCCTGCGACCTCTCCTAGGAGTTGCTCAACTTGGCGATCTGGGAGTTCAGGGCCTGCTGTTTTTTCTGGTAGGTGCCAAGCAGCGTGTCGAGCCGGGAAAACTTCAGCTTGTAGCGCTGTTCCTTGGCCTTGAGCCGGTCATCCTCCCATTCTATCTTCTTTTCGATGTTCCGGATGATGTTCTTGTAGTTGTCGCTGATGATCTTCAGCGTACCGGAAGACGGACTGGTCAACTCCTTGATCTTGTCCAACATCTCATGTGCCTTGCCCTGCTTGATGCGCACATCACCGTTGTATGTTCCGTCGGCCTGATTGGTGACGTCCACGCGCAACCCCGACGCAGTGGTGCCGGTCTTGCCCGTTATGCTCCAGCCGCTGATGCTGGCCGGTTCCCCATTAATCGTGGCCGAGGTGATGACCCCGCCGGAGACTGTATAGGAGACGTTGTGCTCTCCGGGTTTGGTGGTCCCTTTAACCGAGTTCACGGCCGTGAAATCCGGTGATGAGGACCCCAGTTCATGGTCTGCGGTGAACAGCCTGGCAACGGCCTTGGGATTCTTTTTCAACGCCTTTTCCAACTCTTCCTTGTCCAGCTTGAGCAGCCCGTAGGTGGCCGATCCCTTGTTGGCGTCGGTGGTGATGCCCAGTCCGGCCAGAGAGGTGAACGGGTCTTCCCCGGCCCCCCCGGTGACATTGGAAAATCCCAACCCGGCCGAAGCCACAAGATGCTTAAGCTCCTGAGAAACCATCTCGACACCGTAGTTACCGGTAAGGATGGAGCCCTTCATGGTGGCGAGGTTGACGGTGCTCTCTTTCTCGCCGCTACTGCTGCTCGAGGTCTCGCTGGAATTCTTTCCCGCCTCGACCTTGGTCAGTTTCTGGATCTGGGAGCGTATCTCGTTGATGCCGTCCACGAACTTCTGGAGCGTCTCCACTGTCTTGCTGTCGTCCTGGTTTACAGTGATCTCCACTGTCGTGCCCGGCGCGGCGGACTTGAGACTCAAGCTCACCCCTTTGATGGCATCGCTCACCAGGTTGGAATCCCGGTGCATCCACTCACTCGTGCCGGGAGGAAATCCATCGACCTTGAACAATGCATCCTGGGCGGCCCTGAGATGGGAGAAGTTGGCCGGCGACATGCCCGGAACGCCGGTATTGGACAGCACTATCTTATTGGCTTCTCCCAATTCCAGACTTTGAAGCTGAAAATGGTAATCCGTGCCGTCGAAGAGCATTCTCCCGGCCACCTTGCCTTTCAGGTCTCCATGGTTGTTGATGATGTTCGCGAATTGCTTGAGGGTGGTGTTCTTGGGAACGTTGATCGTGGTGCTCTTGCCCGCGTAGGAAAAGGTGAAGGTGGTGTTGGAAGTGGTGATGACCGTGTCCTGGCCGGCATAGCCGAAGGCGTTGTTGGCCCAGTTGTCGCTTGCGGCCAACTGCTTGACCACCACCTGGTGGCTGCCGAAATCCGCATCGCCGTCCGCGCTGACCGCGACCACGGCCTGGCTGGAGGTACTGACCGTCTTGCCGAGCATCTCGCCAGAAGTGTCCATTTTCTCCAGCAGGGTCTGCAGCCCGAGCACCTTGGTGTTCAGATTCTGCAGTTCCTTGGATTTGTTTTCCCAGCTCTGCTTCCAGTATTCCAGACGGCGCTTATGAAAGCCCTCGGTCTTCATGAGCCCTTTTATGAGCGTGTTGAAGTCCGTGCCGCTGCCGAGACCTGCGAACGATATGTTTCCCGACCAGTATGATCCTTCAGACATGGCGTTCTCCTAGAGGATGCTCAGGGAGTTGAGTTCCAGGATATCCTTGTTGGTCTTGAGGACGCTGGAGTAGATGAACTTCTGCTTTTCCAGGTCGGACATGACCGTGGCCAGATCCGCCGACTCGATGTTGGCCAGATAGGTCCGGTTGTTGGATTTGCGCGTATCCAGGGAATTGAGCACGAAGTCGGTCAGGTTCACCCGTGCGCCCAGCGTCCCGTTGACGCCTTCCAGGTGCGCATGGCTGGTCTTGATCTTCTCCAGGCTCTTGCCGATACTCTTGACGTCGTTGCTTTCGACGAAGCCGATGAGTTCGGCAACGGTCTCGAAAAGGTTGCGGTCCGGCTTGTCGGGCATGGTTTTGCTCAGGGCTGTTTCCCCGGGCTTGCGGTAAAGTCCGCCGAACACGTCCTTGCCCACGTTGTTCACGGTGACCGACTGGGTCCTGGAGATGGAAAGTCGGATGTCCGCAGTGTTGGGCGCGACCACGAACTGGCTCCCGGTACTGAAGGTATTGGCCCCGGCATTGGAAGCCAGCACCAGGGCGCCGCCCGGTATGGTCAGCCGGGCGTTGCTGGAGACGTTTCCACTGGTCCAGGTGGAACCGCCGTCCAGGCTGTAGGAGTAGTTGACCGGTCCGGGAACGGTCCCGGTGTTGTCCACCCTCACCACGACATTCTGGTCGAAGTGCCCCAGGGTGGTGGTCAGCAGGGAGGAACCGTTCAGACTCTTGACCGTGACCCCGTCCGAATCGTCGCCGTTGTAGACCACGGCGGGGCGCACGTTGATGCGCGTGCCGCCGTCCGTGTTCAGGTCCTTGACGTTGATGCCGTTCTTGAGAGTAACGGTGCAACCTTCCACGTTCAGCTTCTGCCGCCCCGCGGCGAGAGTGCCGTTCTTCCAGCTCTTGCCGCCGTCCGTGCTGTATCGATAGCCGAGATCCGTGCCGCCGCCCACGACGCCGTTGTTCGTGAAGTCCACGGTGATGGTATGCGGGGCCTTGCCCGTGACCGATTCCACGGCGCCGTCGTCCAGGCTTTTGTCGAGAACCGTGGCCCCGAGGATCTGGTCGAAGGCCGTGGCGTCCACTTTGTGCCCGGCAAAGATACTTTTTCCCGCGAATCGCGTGTTGGCCTGGTTGACAAGGGTACCCAGCAATTCCCGCAGCTGTTTGGCGATGGAAGCCCGCTGCTCGTTCGTATAGGTCTCGGTGGAAGCCTGCTGCGCCAGGGTCTGGATCTTGGCGACTGTCTTGCTTGCTTCACCCAATATCTTGTCCCCCAACTCCAGCCATCCCTGAGCCGTCTTCACATTCTCCATGAAATGCTCGATGGAGCCGTTCTGCGCGTGCAACTCCAGGGCCGTACCCATGCCCGCAGGGTTGTCCGAGGGATAAAGCAGCTTTTTCTGCGAGGACTGTATCAACCCCAGACGGATGACTTCATTGAGGCTCTGGTTCATGGTCTCGATGGTGGCCCCGTAGATCATGTTGTCACTGATGCGCATGGCAGCCTCCTATTTCAGGGCCAACAGGGTGTCGAACATCTCGTTGGCGATTTCGATCATTTTGGACGCGTTCTGAAAATTCTGCTGGTCGCGCTTCATCTGGATCATCTCCTCCTTGACATTGACCCCGCCCAAGGCTTCCTGCCGTTCATTGAGAAACTTGAGCTGCCCCTTGCCGGCTGCCTGGGCGGTGTCCGCGGCAGCGGTATCCGCGCCCACAGAGGCCACCAAATCACTCAAATACTGCTGAAAAGTGGATTTGGAGGAGGAACCGTCCAGAAAAAAGAAAACGTGTTTGCCGTCCAGTGCGGCCAGCACATTGGCCACGGTGCTGTCTCCGCTGTTGACCTCTCCCGCACCGTTCACATGCCCTGCACAGATGTAGCCCTTGTCCGCCCTGACCATGGGGTTGATGGCGATGTCGCTTGCGCCGGAGCCGCTTACAAAGGTGTTGACGCCCAACCCGGCCAGCAGCCCGGAGGTGTCTCCCGCAAAGGAGAAGGACATGCCGGAGGCCGCGCGGAGTTGAAGCTTGCCGTTGTCGATGCCGGCCGTGAGCTGCCCCGGAAAGCTGGCGTTGACGGCATCCCGCACGTCTTCCAGGGAATGCTGCGCCGGATCGAAGGAGGCAATGCCCGGAGGATTGATGGAGGAAAAGTCGATGGACTTGTTGGCCACGTTGGCCCCGGTGGAGGAGTTGTAGACCGCAATGGAAACGTTGCCCGCCTTGATTCTGTCCGCAAAGGCCAGCTTGCTTCGAGACAGGGGCACGTCCGTCCTTTCGGCCCGGTAGGTGCCGAGCATGCTGGTGAAGTGCTTGCGCCCGGCTCCCTGGGAATGGGCATAGTTGACTTCCCAGATCAGACTTTTGGCAAAAGCGTCGAGCTTTTTGGAATAGGAACCTATGTGCTGATCCCGTGCCTTGAGCAGCCCGGCCAGGGAGCCGCCGCCGAGACGGTCCATGCTGTCGCCACGGGGAGTAACGTCCTCAAAAGTGGAACTGTTCTTGTACCAGTAGAGGTTGGACTTGGGCTTGATGATGAACTTGTCGCCCTTGCCCAGATTCGTGGAGGCTGCGGTGGCCGAGTCGCCCGCTGCGCCGAACCAGACCTCGACGTCGCCTATCTTGATGCGACCGTTGTTACCGTCTGCCGCAAATGTCTTCTCCGTGCCATCCGCGTTCTTGAGCCAGGTGGCCCCGCCGTCGATGGAAACCCGGAATCCGGCCGCGCCTCCGCTGCCGTCCGCAGGGCCGCCGCTGATGCACTCCACGGTGTATTCGTGGTTGCTGGAACCCTTGAAGTACAGGGCATCCTTGAAAGGGGAACCATCGAGCACGCCGCTGACCACCTTGGAGCCCTCGTACTTGAATTCATAGGCGGAAGCACCGCTCACCAGGGTCTGGCCGGTACGCAGCATTACCGTCATCTGGTTGTTGGATTTTTCCACGGCTTTGATGTCCACGATCTTGGACAATTTCTCCAGCAGTAGATCCCGCTCGTCCTTGAGCTCGTCCACGTTGGCCCTTTCCGCGATATGCCGGTTGATTTCGGCAAGACGTTTCATGATTCCGTTGGCCTTGCCCGTTTGTTGGGCAATACTCTTTTCAATCATGTTTGCCTGGTTCCGCATGTCCGCGTACTTGCTGCGGATCAGGTTGAAAAGCGCCTTGGATTGCCCCAGCAGTCCGGTGCGGGCGGCCGGAGTGTCCGGATTTTCACTCAGCTTTTGCCAGTCGCCCCAGAAGTCGGTCATGGCCTTGGTCAGGCCTTTGGTGGCGCTGTCCTTAAACAGATTGTCCATGGCTGAAAGATTGCCGTTCAGCGCTTCCCACATGGAATACTCGCCGCCCTTTTCGTGCTGCTGGGAGGCCAGAAAGGAATCGAAGCGACGGCAAAGGCGTTGAATATCAACCCCCGTGCCCAGTTCATGCCCACCAATATTGATATAGGGCATGGCGGCACTGTCTATGGTCCTGCGCCGATATCCGGGCGTGGCCCCATTGGCCGCGTTCTGGCCGTGTACATTGATGGATATCTGCGAGTTGTAGAGCAAACTGGTGCCGATGGCGTACATGTTCTTGAGCATGGTTTCCTCCTGAAGGCCCTCCCCACCTCCCTGTCGGGAAGGCCGCGATGCGGATTAACGCTTCAGTGCGATCACTTCGCCCATCAACTGGTCGGAAGTGGTGATCACCTTGCTGTTGGCCTGAAAACCGCGCTGGGTGGTGATGAGCCGGACCATTTCCTTGGCCTGCTCCACGTTTGATTGCTCAAGGGCGTTGGAGACGACCTTGCCCAGGCCGCCGGTATTGGCGACTCCGGTCAGGGCCGGCCCCGACTCTCGCGTCTCTGCGAACAAGTTGCTTCCCATGCGCCGCAATCCACTGCGGTTGGCGAATTTGCTCAATGTGAGAACAAACAGGTCCAGAATCTGGCCGTTGGAATACCTCCCGGTGACGACCCCGTCCGAGTTGATGCTTACATCCTGCAGATACCCGGACGTATATCCGTCTTGTATCTGGGAATGCGTCGAGGAGGAGGAATCATGTGAAGTAACCGCCGAAGACGACAGTTCCGGATCCTTGAAATTGAACAATCCGGCCATGGAGTTGCCGACACCCGCGGCGCTGGCAGGCGCGCCCGAACTCCAGCCGCCCCCCGTCGTGTTCTTGTTGCGTATGCCCAGGTCGAGCTCGATTGGCTTGGCCTTGCTGCCGGCAGGCAAGCTGGCGTTGCTGGCGCCCAGGAAGTTGGCCGTGAACTGCGGATACCCGTTTGCGGAAAACGAAGCCGGAGTCCAGTTGTTCAAGCCACGCAGATTTCCCGAAGCGTTGCTGCGCAGGGTGAAGGCGGTCATGCCCTCGAGCTTGCCGCCCACACCGAAGGTCAGGGTGCCGGTCATGAGCATCCCCGCGGCCGACGTCTTGTTCAGTTTGATGCCGCCTATGGTCCGGCCATCCTCGGACGGGGGAATGGTGACCGTGAATTCCCAGTTGGTCTTGCCGCCCGCGCCGCTTGCCACGGGAGCGCCCACCCGGTCGAAGTGCACAGTCAGGTCGTGAGCGCCGCCGTTCTCGTCATAGACCTTTATGGTGGACTGGAAGGAGTATTTGGAGCTGGCCAAAGGCGGTACTTTCTGACCGTTCCACTGGGAGAACATGGCGAAAAACGGATTTGCGGAGTCCGTGGACTTGTCGTCGGCCTTGGAATACAGGTTCACGTTCATGCTGACCTTGCTGGTGGCCTGGGGCGGAGACTGAAAACGGTCCAGCTTGATGTCGCCCGGAGTGCCCACGATATCGGCTTTGCCGCCGGTGGACCCTTCGGCTGCCCGCCAGCCCTGGACGATCTTGCCGCTGGGGTCTACCAGCTCTCCCGCGGTATTGAAGACGAAGTTGCCCGCCCGCGTGTAATAGTACTGTTCCGCATTGTTCGGGTCGCGAACCCGGAAATAGCCGCGCCCGCCGATGGCCACATCCGTTGCGCTGTTGGTGGTCTCGTACGGCCCCTGGGTGAAGTTGGTCATGATCGTGGCCACGGATGACCCGTGCCCGACCTGCCCGATGCCGTTTGACGTGGGGATCTGGCTGTAGAAGATATCCTGGAAGTCGGCCCGCTGGCTCTTGAATCCGTAGGTGCTGGTGTTCGCAAGGTTGTTACCGATGACGGACATGGACATCATGTGGGTATTGAGGCCCGTGATGCCGCTGTACAGAGAACTCTTGAGACTCATGACATTTCTCCTTTTCTGGCCGAAACCGGTTTATTTTTGGGAACTGGCGAAAATTTTCCAGACACTGGAGAACTGCACCTTGCGGCCGTCCTGGAGTTCCAAAACCTGGCTTCCGTTTTCCATGACCACGGACTTGACGGTTCCTTCCACCTGGGATTTGACCAGGTACTTCTTGCCGTCGGCGTTCTCGGCAACCACCGAGATCTTGTAGATGCCGTCCTTGAGCTTCTTGCCGTTGGTATCCTTTCCGTCCCAGGTGAACTCCTGCTTGCCGGTCTTGCTCGCGTCGAGCTTCACGGTTCGGACGATGTTGCCGTCCTCGTCGTGGATGTTGACCGTGACTTTGGCCATTTTCTTGGGGATCTCCAGGCTGACCTTGGAAACCTTGTCGCCCTTCTTGCTGATCTGATTGCCGTCGGCCAACACGGACTTGCCGATGAGCGCGGCGGCATCCGTCGTCATCTTCTGCTGCAGCTGCTTGGAAATGGCCGCAATGGCGGTATTCAGGTTGGTGAGCTGCTCCAGGGAGGAGAACTGCGCCAACTGAGCCGCGGAATCCTGGTTGCTCATGGGATTGAGCGGATCCTGGTTCTTCAGTTGGGCAACGAACAGCTGCATGAAGGCGTTCTTGTCCATTTTGCCTTTCCCGGTACCGAGAACACCGGTGTTCGCTTTGGGGGAACCAAGGGCCGAGTTGACTTGCGCGTAAGTGATAGCCATGAAGACCTCGCTTGTAACAGTTTCAGTTCATGAGTCATTCGCTCGGGGCCTGGAAGGCCGCCTTTCGCATCATGAGAACCGTCACGCATGAGGCCGCAGTGGACCGTTGACGAAAAGCACAGCTTCTCGTTTTCTAAAGCTCTTCGGCCGGAAGTAGGAGCAGCCTCAAGCTTTGTGTTTTCTTTCCGAGGACCGGCCGTTTTTTTGGGAGAAGGCAGGCCGGCCCTCGTGGGGAGTCCGACGTATCGGACAGGGTTGGGAGTCAGGCGCTTGGGGGAAGGACAGATTTAAATCTTGATCTTCCGCCCAGGGGTAGGAGCGCCATCATGGGTTTGCAGGTTGTTCTTGACGGAGTCGGCCAAAGCCTCAGGCGTTTCCTTCGCACCCTGGTCCATGAGCATCCGTATTTCGTAAAAATCGTTTCTGCAGACCGGGCAATCCGCCAGATGGTTCTCCACACTATCGCGTTCAGTGGGGGCCAACTTGTTGTCGAGGTACCCGGCAAAGGTATTCGTGTCCGGGCAGTTCCCGGCTTCCTTTTTTTTCTCCGCCGCACCGTTGCCGGAAATCCTGTCGCTACAACCGATGCTGTTGAATTTGGCTCCGTCCATGGAACTCTCCTTATGATTGAGTGGTGTCTGCCGGACAGGAGCTTTTTTCTTGTCCGGCTCCCAGTCCGTAATGTTCACGCAATTTTTTTATTGCTCTATGATGGAGGCTTCGTATGGTTTGTCTCTTGACACTCAAAAAACGTGCTGTTTCTTCCACATCAAGCCCATCATCATAAATCATTCGTAAAACCAAGTGCTGACGCGGTGAGATAACATCTTCAGGCACACTTATCTTCTCTCTACCTGTGACACCACCCATATGCAAACTATCTACTATATCACTTATTGGCGTATTTTTTTCTTTAATTTTTCGTATATAATCTATCGCCAAATTTCTTGACACAACAGTAATCCATGTACTGAATTTTGATTTATTTTGATCATAACTTTTTAACACACTACAGTTGTTAATAAATAATTTTAAAAAAGTATTTTGACAAATATCATTAACATCATGCTCATCAGTATGATCTAAATATTTATTTAATACTAAGACTATAGCCTTATACACAACTCCAATATACATATCTACAAGAATAGCCCATGCTACATCATTTCCGTCAATACAATCTTTAACTATCTCTTCTGTGACATTATTTTTGGTCATCATTCCCTCTTTAAAGGTCGCTTGCATTACCATCAGCTCTCTACTGAATTCCTACTTCATGTCCACTGCGGCCTAGAGCATGATTCTCACATAATTATACGGAAGAGATTTGAAAAATATCGCACTCGACAAAAAAAAATGTAACTTTTTTCTCTCACTCCATCGACTTTATTGTCTTTTCAAACCTGTAAAAAAGTGTAAACAGCCCCCGTTCCCAAAACAATCAAGCTGCATATGGGAACAAGTTGCCGTATCATACGGCAATCGACAGCGACCAAACTTAGAGGAGTCATCCAATGACCAAATGCCACGAAGTTGACTACAAAATTCACGGGGACGACCTGCAACTCGTGGAGATCGTTCTGGACCCGGAGGAAACCGTCATCGCCGAAGCCGGAGCCATGATCTACATGGAGGATGGGATCGCCTTCGAAACGAGATTCGGGGACGGTAGTTCCGACCAGGGCCTGATGGGCAAATTCTTCAGCGCAGGCAAAAGGATGCTCACCGGAGAATCCTTGTTCATCACTCACTTCACCAACGAAAGCGACGCGATCCGTAAAGTGGCCTTTGCAGCCCCGGTTCCGGGAAAAATAGTGCCGCTGGACATGTCCACCCTGCCCGGCAACGTCATACAATGCCAAAAAGACGCCTTCCTGTGCGCTGCCAAGGGAACACGTCTGGAAGTGGCTCTGACCAAAAAGCTCGGCGCCGGATTCTTCGGGGGTGAGGGCTTCATCCTGCAGGAATTGCACGGCGACGGCATGGCCTTCTTCTCTGCCGGAGGAACTGTCGTGGCCAAACAACTGAACAACGAAAGCTTACGGGTGGACACGGGATGCCTGGTGGCCTTCACGGAAGGCATAGATTATTCCGTCCAGGCCGCAGGAGGACTCAAATCCATGATGTTCGGCGGCGAAGGAATTTTTCTGGCCACTTTGCGGGGAACCGGCACTGTCTGGCTTCAGTCCATGCCCTTTGCAAAGCTGGCCGAGCAGGTCATTTCCCACCTACCCGAGCCGAAGTAAGAAAACAGTAAGAGCGGAACCAATGAAAATCAAAACCCATGAAAACATTGACCGGTCCCTGTGCGGCGAACCGGTCGCAGTTGAAGAAGGAACCAGCCGGGTACGCCTGGAATGCATCCAGTGCATGGAGGCGGACGCGAGCGGACTGATCCACGGAGGTTTCATCTTCGGATTGGCCGATTACGCCGCCATGCTGGCCGTCAACCATCCCAACGTGGTGCTCGGCGCGGCGGAAACCCGTTTTCTCAAGCCCTCCCGCGTCGGGGATGTGCTGGTAGCCGAAGCCCGGGATCAGACCCCGCAGGAACGCAAACATCTCGTTCAGGTGGAAGTGTCGTGCGGTGCGGACGTCGTCTTCACCGGGACATTCACCTGCTTCGTCACCAAGGAGCATGTACTCGCGGGCGGCTAGCCGCCCCTTGGATGCGCGGGGTTCTTCCAGGCGATGCAGCCCCGCGCAACGCGGTCGGCCGGCCCGCCCCCCTGCCATCGCCCCCTTCGCACGCCGGATCGGGAATTCACTTTGGTAACGCTTTTTGTTACCAAATGTCATGAAGTCCTATTCCGACCTGGCATCCATCCTCGATGCGGTAAGCCACGCTGTTGTGGCCCTCGACCAGAACTGCCGCGTTCTCTACCTCAACAAAAGCGCGACCCAATTCCTGCAGGACAGGGGACGCGCCGTTGCGGAATATATCGGCGAATCAAGCGACAAGCTCCTTCCCCTGGCCACGCCCAAAGCCCGCGAAGCCATGAAAGGCGACGAATTCCAGAACGGACAGGGGCGCATAGTCGCCAAGGGCAGGGAACTTTTCTACGAGATCACCCCGCTCATGATCGACGGCAGGCTGGCAGGTTCCGTTGTCAGCCTGCAGCGCCCCGAACGCTATGAGGAACTCGCCTGCAACTTGGTCACCTACCAAAAACTCGCCTGGCAGCTGCAGACCATTTTCCAATCTTCCAGCGATGGAATCTGGGTCACCGACGGCGAAGGGACGATCCTCGACATCAACAAGGCGTCCGAGCGGCTCAATGCAGTCAAAAAGGAATCACTGATCGGCAAGAACATCGGAATGATGCTGGACGAGGGAATCGTGGACGACGCCGTCACCACTCACGTCCTCGGAACCGGAAAGCAACATACCATCATCCAGCATATCCGCAGTACGGGGAAGCAGCTGCTCGTCACCGGCACCCCGGCTTTCGACGATGAGGGGAACCTGTTCCTGGTGGTTGTCAATGAACGGGACATCACCGAACTGAACCAACTCAGAGAAAACCTCGAAGAAGCCCAACGGGTGAAGGCCAAGGTCCAGGAGGAACTGGACGACCTGACGATGCTCGAATTCGAACGGGGCGGCGTAGTAGCTGAATCGAAATCCATGCGCCAGGTGCTCACCACCTGCCTCAGGCTTGCCAAGCTTGAGTCTTCGACCGTCCTGCTTCTTGGCGAGTCCGGCACCGGCAAGGGACTCCTCGCCAAATTCATCCACAAAGGCGGCCCACTCAAACAGAAGCCCTTCATCTCGGCAAACTGCGCGGCCCTGCCTGATACGCTCTTTGAGGCGGAACTCTTCGGCTACGAAAAAGGGGCATTCACAGGTGCGGTGGAAACAGGACGGATAGGCCTGATCGAACTGGCGGGCGAGGGCACCCTCTTCCTGGACGAGGTCGGCGAACTCCCCCTGGCCAGCCAGGCCAAGCTCCTCAAATGCATTGACGAACGGGAGTATTATCCTCTCGGCGCAAGCAAGCCAAAAAAACTGCAATGCAACATCATTGCCGCCACCAACCGCGACCTGGACGCCATGGTCCTCGCAAAGCGGTTCAGAAAAGACCTGCTCTACCGCCTGAACACCTTTTCGGTTTCCATTCCTCCTCTGCGCGAGCGGCCGGAGGACCTGTTCGAGCTCGTCACCATCACACTCAGGCAATGCAACGAGAAATACCACACGGAAAAACGCATCACTTCGAAACTCCTGGACAGGCTCCAACAATACACGTTCCCCGGCAATGTCCGGGAACTGAAAGGATTGATCCGCAAGGCCGTGGTTATGGCGGACGAACCAGTCCTGGACCATTTCCTGGAAGAGCTGCTCGACATGGACACCACCCTGCCCCATTCCGACACGGGCATGACGCTCACCGAGGCCGTTGATGCCCTGGAAAGGAAGATGCTTGCGAAATTGCGGCCCTTCTGCTCCGGCACGCGGGAAATGGCGGCGCGCCTTGGCGTGAGCCAGCCAACCATCGTCCGCAAGCTGAAAAAACACGGCATAAAACCGCCCAAAAGAATTACATAGACGCTTACGATTCATTATTGAATCAATATTTCTTTACGATTACAAAAAAGTATAAAATGAAAAATTTAATTTTATTACTTTTAAATACAAATAGTTACACATATACATCACCTCTTTCAATTCCCGTTTTCATTCATCCTATTCCCAAAAATCCTTTTTTTCTCAGCAACCGATTCAAAATAGAATCTAGAAACTCACAAAAACAGGCAAAAACCGATTCACACATGAATCAGACCCGCCGAACGAACACTCCGTAAAACACATAACCCACTTGAATCTATAATCAAACACACAATGGCACGTTCATTGGAATAAGGAGAACTGCAGTCGAACAATTCTATCTCAAACCTATATTCGGAAAGGAACCAGCATGACTCAATCCACCCAAGACTTTTTGACGAGACGGGCAAATGCGGTCCCCACAGGGGTTTTCAACGCAACGTCGATCGTGGCCGAAAAGGCTGAAGGGGCAATCATCACCGACATCGAAGGGCGCGAGTACATCGATTTCGCAGGTGGCATCGGCGTCGTCAACATCGGACATAACAACCCGAGAGTCGTCGCCGCAATCAAGGAACAGGCCGACAAGCTGCTCCATTCCTGCTTCCATATCGCCATGTACGAACAGTACGTCGCCCTGGCGGAAAAACTGAGCCGGATCGCCCCCGGCGACTTTCCGAAAAAGGCGGCCCTGTTCAACAGCGGCGCCGAAGCCGTGGAGAACGCGGTGAAGATCGCCCGCCACGCCACGGGCAAACAGGGAGTCGTCACCTTCGAGAACGCCTTCCACGGCCGCACCCTCCTGACAATGTCCCTGACCAGCAAGGTCAAACCATACAAATTCGGCTTCGGCCCCTACGCCCCGGAAATCTACCGTATCCCCCACGCCTACTGTTACCGATGCCCCCTCGGGCGGGAATACCCCTCCTGCGACGTGGGGTGTGCCGACCTTCTGAACAAGATGTTCATCAACATTGCCACGTCCGAGCACATCGCCTGCCTGATCGTCGAGCCCATCGCCGGCGAGGGCGGATTCATCACCCCTCCCAAGGAATATTATGCCAAGCTCAAGGCCACCTGCGAAGAACACGGCATCGTGTTCATCGCCGACGAGGTCCAGACAGGCTTCGGCCGCACCGGGCGCATGCTCGCCATGGAACACTGGGGCGTGGTGCCCGACCTCACGGTCATGGCCAAGTCCATGGGCGGCGGTATGCCCATCTCCGCCGTGGCCGGAAAGGCGGAACTCATGGACTCCCCGCAGGTGGGGGGCCTCGGCGGTACATACGGCGGGAACCCGGTCTGCAGCGCCGCTTCCCTCGCCGCCATCCAAACCATTGAGGAGGAAAACCTCCTTGAAACAGGCCGAAAGCTCGGCGAAACCCTGCGCGCCCGGTTCGAGGACATGCGGGAGCGTTACCCCATCATCGGCGATGTCCGCGGCAAAGGCCCCATGCTCGCCCTGGAGCTGGTCAAATCCCGCGAAACCAAGGAACCCGCACCGGAAAAAACCAAGGCCCTGGTCGCCTTCTGCCTGGAGAAAGGTCTGATCCTTCTTTCCTGCGGCAACTACGGCAATGTTATCCGTACTCTGATGCCGCTGGTCATCACAGAGGAGCAGCTGGAAAAAGCCTTGTCCATCATGGAAGAAGGATTCGCGGCCATATCCGAATAACCGCCTGTTTAGCGAAGGAGAGAGAAGATGAAACGAATTCAATTGCTGGCGCTGAGCCTCGCCATGAGCCTGATGCTCACATCCCTGGCGTTTGCCGGTCCCACCGTCAAGATCGGCAATATCCTGCCCCTGTCCGGCCCGTCCGCCTCCGTGGGCCAGCAGGGTAAGCAGGCCCGCGAAATGGCCATCGAGGAAATCAACGCGGCCGGCGGCATCAAGTCCCTCGGCGGCGCCAAGATCGAAATGCTCTACGCCGATTCCAAGTCCGATCCCAACGTCGGTGTGACCGCGGCGGAACGATTCATCAACACCGAGAAAGTCAACGTCATCACCGGCGCATGGAACTCCGGCGTCACCTATCCGTCCACCGCAGTCGCCGAACGGTACGGCGTGCCCTACATCGTTCCGGTATCCGTGCGCGACACCATCACGGAGCGCGGCTTCAAGAACGTCTTCCGCATCGCGGCCAAGGATTCCTGGTGGGCCCGCGACCAGTTCACCTTCTTGAAAGACATGGAAAAGGAAACCGGCGAAAAGCTCTCCACCGTGGCCTTCGTCTATGAAAACGGAGACTGGGGCACCGGCTTCGTCACCCAGTGGAAAAAACTGGTGGAGAATTCCGGCTACAAGGTCGTCCTGGACGAACCCTACCCGTCCACAGCGACCGACCTGACCCCCGTGGTCAACAAGATCCGCCGCGCCCGCCCCGACGTTCTCATGCTCGTTTCCAACGCGGCCGATGCAATCCTGCTGACCAACACCCTGGCCGACTACAAGGTCAGTCCCAAGGTCATCATCGGTTCAGGCGGCGGCCATGCCGACCCGACCTTCATTTCCGGATGTGGTGAAAACGCCCGCTATGTCTTCGACATCGTCGAATGGGAGACCGACGTCAACAAGGCTGGCGCCAAGGAAGTCAACGAGGCCTACAAAAAGCGTTACGGCTCCAACCTCACCGGCGAGGCCGTGGACGCCTACCTGGCCATGTATGTGCTGGCAGACGCCCTTGAGCGCGCCGGCTCCCTGGACCCCGCCGCCATCCGCAAGGCCCTGTCCAAAACCGACTATACCTCTGGCCGCGGCATGATCGCCACTTACGACTCTGTCCAGTTCGACGCAACCGGACAAAACAAGAACGCAGCCATGTCCGTCGTGCAGATCAACGACATCGGCAAGGGACTTGAACGCATCACCGTGTGGCCCAAGCCCGCCCGTCGTGCGGGATACACCCCGGTTTTCCCCATGCCCAAAAAGTAAGATACGCTTAACGAACTTTGGTCAGGGTGCGGCGTGCGCACCCTGACCAAACCAACCAGGGAGTCTTTCATGGACTTGGTCTTCTTCGCCCAGGACTGCATCAACGGTGTGCTCATGGGCCTCATATACGGCCTGGTGGCCCTGGGCCTGACCCTTATTTTCGGGGTGCTCAAAGTCATCAACTTCGCCCACGGGTCGTTCATCATGGTCGGCATGTACGTCTCGTACTGGGCCGTCACCCTCACCGGGCTGCACCCCTACCTGGCCTTGGGGATCATCGTCCCGGCCATGTTCCTGTTCGGATACTGGATCCAGAACCTGCTCATCCGCCCGATCTTCATTGCCGAACGCGACGTCCGCGAACCGATCACGGTCATCGTCGTGACCACGGGCATGTGGTATGTACTCGACAACCTGGCCCTGCTGGTCTTCGGTCCGGATTACCGCGCCCTTTCTCCCAACCCCCTCAAGGGGCAGATGCTCAACTTCGGGGAAATCTTCATTTCCGTGCCCAAACTTTACGGAGCAGCCGCTGCGGTCGCCACGGCAGGCCTGCTGTTCTGGTTCCTCCAGAAAACACGCATGGGCCGGGCCATCCGCGCCACCAGCCTCGATCGCGACGCCGCCAGCCTCATGGGCATCAACCAATGGAAAATATTCAACATCGCCATGGGAATCGGTACGGCCGTGGCCGGTGTCGCCGGAGCCGTCCTGACCCCCTTCTACAACGTCTATCCCACCGTCGGCATCCCGTTTGACGTCAAGTCCTTCGTCATCGTGGTCCTGGGCGGGCTGGGGTCGATCTGGGGCGCTCTCGTCGGCGGCGTCATCATCGGGCTCGTGGAATCCATCGGCCCGATCTTCATGACCTCAACCTGGACGGAAGCCATTGTCTACGGCCTGTTCCTGCTGGTGCTCTTCGTGAAGCCCTCGGGACTCTTCGGCCAGAAGCACGACTGGTAAGCAAACGAGCGAGACATGACACAAAACGAATTGAAACGAAATTGTCTGATCGGGCTCGCCCTGGCGGCATTTGCGCTGCCGCTGGTGGTCAGCAGCCCGACCTATCTGCATATACTGATTATGCTGTTCCTTTTTGCCTACATGACGACCTCATGGAATCTGGTGGGCGGCTTTGCCGGAGTCCTGCCCCTCGGCCACTCCGTCTTCGTGGGAATCGGGGCGTACACTTCCACCGTCCTCTGGCTGCAGTACGGTGTCAGCCCCTGGATCGGCATGATCATCGGCGGCCTGCTGTCCGCAGCGGTCGGCTACCTCATCGGCAAGCCCACCCTGAAGATGCGCGGGGCCTACTTCGCCCTGTCCACCATGGCCTTCGTGGAGGGCGTGCGCGTCATGGTCGAGAACATCGACATGCTCGGCCCCTTCAAGCTGAACGGCCCACGCGGACTGAACATTCCGCCGCTGCCCGCCCAGGAGGCCGGATTCTGGTCCTTCCAATTCGCCACCAAGGAACCGTACTACTACATCGCCCTCACCATGCTCATTCTGGTGCTGGCCCTGACCTATTACATCTCACACTCCAAGTTCGGCTATTATCTCAAGTCGGGCGGGGAAGAACCGGAAGCGGCCCAGGCCCTGGGCGTCAACGTGGCCTCCTGCAAAGTGGCGGCCAACGTGCTGTCCGCGTTTCTCACCTCGCTGGCCGGAACCTTCCTGGCCCAGCTGACGCTGTTCATCTATCCCAAGAGCGTCCTGACCCTCGACCTGTCGTTCGAACTGGCGTTCATCGCCCTGATCGGCGGCCGGGGCTCCATTGCAGGGCCGGTCATCGGCGCGCTCCTGCTCAGGCCGGTCAGCGAATTCAGCCGCATCTACTTTTCGGACACGCTCCCCGGTCTTCATCTGATCATTCTCGGCGTTGTTCTGATCGTGGTCATGCTCTACCAACCCCGCGGACTGACCGAACCGCTGCTCGGATTGTTCGACCGCATCACCGCCGGCTTCATCAGGAAACCACAGGAGGACACGGTATGAGTCTTCTGGAAATACAGGACATGACCATGCAGTTCGGCGGGCTCGTCGCCGTGGACAACCTGAGCCTCTCCATAGAAAAAGGGAAAATACTCGGACTGATAGGCCCCAACGGCGCGGGCAAGTCCACCGCCTTCAACTGTGTGGCCGGCGTGTACACCCCCACCAAGGGGAAAATACTCTTCGACGGTGAGGACGTGACCAGCCACAAACCATGGGACCTCTGCAAGAAAGGCATGGGCAGGACATTCCAGATCGTCAAGCCGTTCGCAGCGTTGACGGCCATGGAAAACGTCATGGTAGGCGCGTTCGCCACCACGGACAACCGCGACAAGGCCGCAGCCAAAGCGGCGGACGTCATGGACATGCTCGGCCTGGGCGACAAAAAGGATCTCAAACCGGGAGCCATGACCATCGCCGACCGCAAGTGCCTCGAAATCGCCAAGGCCCTGGCCACGAACCCGAAGCTCCTTCTGCTCGATGAAGTCATGGCGGGGCTGCGCCCCACCGAAGTGGATGAAATCATCGAAATCATCCGGACCCTGAAGGCCAAGGGCATGACCATCTTCGTCATCGAACACATCATGCGCGCCATCATGGCGCTTTCCGACGAAATCGTCGTCATCCAGTTCGGAAAGAAAATATGCCAGGGCGAACCCGAAGCGGTCGCCTGCGACGAAAAAGTGATCAAGGCTTACCTGGGAGATGATTATGCCCCTGCTTGATGTCAAGGATGTAAACGTAGCGTACGGGGACGTGCAGGTACTGTACGACCTGTCCATCTCCGTCGAGGAAGGCGAGGTCGTCTCGATCATCGGCGGCAATGGCGCAGGCAAATCCACGCTGCTGAGAACGATCTCCGGCCTCCTGTCCCCCGCTTCCGGAACCATCGATTTCAATGGAGTGGGCACGCACGACATGGCTCCGGACGGAGTTGTGAACACCGGCCTGATTCAGGTGCCCGAAGGCCGCCGTCTCTTCTCGCTCATGACCGTAAAGGACAACCTCATGGCGGGCGCGCACAACGAAGCGGCCTACGCGGCCCGCGAAGAAACGCTCCGGGAAGTGTACGAAATGTTCCCGCGCCTCGAGGAAAGACAATCCCAACTGGCCATGACCCTGTCCGGCGGCGAGCAGCAGATGGTCGCCATCGGCCGGGGACTCATGGCAAAGCCAAAACTTCTGATGCTCGACGAGCCGTCCCTCGGGCTGGCCCCAGTGCTCATCAAGGAGATATTCCAGACCATCCGTTCCATTGCGGATAAGGGCCTGACCGTTCTTCTGGTGGAGCAGGACGTGAACCATTCGCTGGAACTCTCCGAACGGGGCTACGTGCTGGAGCACGGCAGAATCGCCATGCAGGGAAAGGCCGAAAAACTCCTTGTGGACCCGTACATCAAGGAAGCGTATCTGGGAATATGATTCGTACGGACACCCTGTTTCGACACCGGCGAACAATGCCGAACCAAAACCGGGCCTGCGCCTGGTGACAACAAGCATATGAAGGAGACTGCAGTATGCCCATACAGAGCCTGAACCCGGCCACCGAGGAAGTGCTCACCACGTTCGAGGAATATTCACCTGCGCAAACCGATGAAATCGTCAAGGCTGCCGCAGCAGCATGGCGGTCCTGGAAAAAGACGGAATTCTCCGAACGGGCGGCGCTCCTGAAACGGGCGGCGGCGGTTCTTCGGGAGCAGAAGGACCGGCTGGCCGAAATCATGGCCCTCGAGATGGGCAAACCCGTCCGCCAGGGGAAGGGAGAAGTGGAAAAGTGCGCGCTGGTATGCGAGTACTATGCCGAAGAAGGAGAAGCCATGCTCGCCCCGCAGCCGATTGAGGGTGTCGGCCGCAAGGCCTACGTCACCTTCGAGCCCCTCGGCACAGTGCTCACGGTCATGCCCTGGAACTTCCCCTTCTGGCAGGTTTTCCGGATCGCTGCGCCCACCATCATGGCCGGGAACACCGTGGTCCTCAAGCACGCTTCCAATGTTCCCCAATGCGCCCTGGCCATTGAGCAGGTCTTCAAGGACGCCGGTTTCCCGGAAAACATCTTCCGCACCTTGCTCATCGGTTCGCGCCAGGTGGAAGCCGTGCTGGACGCACCGTCGGTCTTCGCGGTCAGCCTGACCGGCAGCGAATACGCCGGAAAGCAGGTCGCGTCCGCAGCCGGTGCGCGCCTCAAGAAATCCGTCATGGAGCTCGGCGGGAGCGACCCCTTCATCGTCATGCCCGACGCGGACCTTGAAGAGGCGGTCAAGACCGCCATTGTGTCCAGGTGCGGCAATACCGGCCAGACGTGTATCGCGGCCAAACGCTTCATTGTCCAGGATTCCGTGTATGACGAGTTTCTGGAACGTCTCCGGGAAGGCATGTCCAAACTCGTTGTCGGCGACCCCCTCGACGAGGTCACGGACATGGGCCCCATGTCCTCCAAAGGGCTGAGAACGGAACTGCAGGAGCAGGTGAATCGCTGCGTCCAGGCAGGCGGAGAAGTTCGTTTCGGCGGCAACATCCCCCAAGGGCCTGGCTGCTATTATCCTCCCACCATCATCACGAATGTGCCCGCAAGCGCCGCCGTGTGCCAGGAGGAACTCTTCGGCCCCGTGGCCCTGATCTTTCGGGTCGCATCCGAAGAGGAGGCCGTGGCCCTGGCCAATGACACCGAATTCGGCCTCGGCGGTTCCATCTGGTCCAAGGATGAGGCCAATGCCGCAAAAACGGCGGCGCGCATAAGGACCGGATGCGTATTCGTCAACGGCCTTGTCCGCAGCGACGTGCACCTGCCCTTCGGCGGCGTGGGCATCTCCGGCTACGGCAGGGAACTCGGAGCCCAAGGCATCAGGGAGTTCACCAACATGAAATCCGTTTGCATCGGCTGAACGGAAAGGAGAAAACTCCGGCCCGAACGGTAAACGACGCCTTGAACCTGCAACAGGATATCGGAAGCCTTCCTGACGCACCCATGGTGCATCGGGGAGGCTTTTTCCTGTGCGGCGACTATCCGCCGATGGTCACATTGCCGAGGTTCTTTTCCGCCAGCCGCTTGACGGCCAACACCTCTTCGCGGTCCAAGGGAAGCACCCCGTGCAGGGGATATTCACGATCCAGTTGCGCCCATTTCGGTTCGCCCAGGCGGTGATAGGGAAGAATATCCAACCCTTCCACGGCAGCCCCCAGCGAACCGACGAATTCGGAAGTGGCGAGAATGTTCTCCGGGCCGTCGTTGCAGCCGGGAATCAGGGGAACGCGGATGCGAAGGTTTTTCCCCATGTTCGCCGCCATCTTCAGGTTTCCGAGAATCCGCCCGTTGGAAACACCGGTCAGCTCTTTGTGCCGAGCCGAATCCATATGCTTGATATCCGTAAGAATCAGGTCGACATGTTCGATGACGGCCGCCCAGGTCTCCCGGGAAACCTGGGCACAGGTCTCGATGGCCGTGTGAAGGCCGCGTGCATGCGCCTCCTTCAGAGCGGCAATGAGAAACTCCGGCTGCATGGTCGGTTCACCGCCGGAGAAGGTAACTCCCCCCTGGGATGTGGTGTAGAACGGCCTGTCGCGCTCCACTTCCGCCATCACATCCCCCACGGTCATGTACCGCCCGACAATGGTCATGGAACCGGCGTAGCACCGCTCCACGCACTCCCCGCACAGGGAGCATACCGCACGATCAATGGTCACGGTCCCGCCTTCCCGGAAACGTATGGCCTGGTCGGGACATTCGGCAACGCATTTGACGCACCCAATACACAGGTGGGGGATGCGCATGATCTCCGGACGCGGACTCATGGATTCCGGGTTCTGACACCATCGGCAACTCAAGGGGCACCCCTTGAGGAAGACGAGGGTTCTGATGCCGCCCCCGTCATGCACGGCAAAACGTTGAATATCGAAAACAAGCCCGGTCACCGCCGCCTTGTTTCTGTCCTCAAGATCAAAGGAATGCTGACGTTCTTTCCAGGTCTTCATGCTTTCTATCCCGGTCATGGGCCGGCCGCCCCGGTTTGAGGGACGGCCAGCGTGAGGCAATGGCGTTAGAAGGTTTGCTCGGTACGGGCGATGATGTCGTCCTGCAACGACTTGTCCAACGCTGTGAAGAAGGCGCTGTAGCCCGCCACACGGACCACAAGCCCCTTGTACTTTTCGGGATTGGCCTGAGCCTCCTCAAGAGTCTCACGGCTGATCACGTTGTACTGCACGTGGAACCCACCGTTCTGGAAGTATGTTTCCGTGACGGACTTCAGGTTTTCCAGCCCCTTGTCTCCCTCAATGGCCGAGGGATGGAACTTCTGGTTCAGCAACGTGCCGTTGGACGCGATCTCGTGGTCCAGCTTGGCCACGGAGAGCACAGAGGCGGTGGGGCCGCAGGTGTCGCACCCGGAAATGGGAGAGACGCCGTCCGCCAGCGGAGTCCACGCCTTGCGACCGTCCGGGGTGGCGGTGACCACCGAACCCAGCGGAACGTTGGCCGAAGCGGGATACAGGCCGGGCTGGAACTTGCCGCCCCTGGGGTTGGTGTAACGGTCCACTTCCCTGCAGTAGACCAACGCGGCTTCCCTGGCGATATCATCGGCGTAGTCGTTGTCGTTACCGTATTTGGGAGCACGGTTGAGCAGCATCTGACGAATGTCTTCCCTGCCCTCGAAATCGGTTTCCAACACCTCGCGCAGCTCTTCAAGGGTCAATTTCTTTTCGTCGAAAACAAGCTTCCTGACGGCTGTCAGGGAGTCGCCCGCATTGGCCACACCGACGCCCTGCGGGCCGGTGAAGTTGTAATGCGCGCCGCCTTCCTGCAGGGAACGGCCCTCGGCGATGCAGTCCGCCACCAGCGAAGACAGGAACGGCAGCGGGCAATGCTTGGCGTGGGTCATGTCCACGGCATTGTCGGCCGCAGCCATCAGCCTGACGAAATACTCGGTCTGGACGGCGTAGGAAGCCATCAGGTCGTCAAAAGACTTGAAGTCCTCCAGCCTGCCGCTCTTGGGGCCGATCTGCTTGCCGGTACGTTTGTCCACGCCGTCGTTCAGACACAATTCGATAATCTTCGCCATGTTGAAGAAGGCCGCGTCGTGCCAGCCTTCCGTCTTGCCTCCCACCTGGGGTTCAACGCAACCGATGATGCCGTAGTCGCGGGCGTCCTCGCGCTCCAGGCCGCGCGCCAGCAGTGCGGGTATGATGACACGATCGTTGTAGTACGCGGGATATCCCATACCCATGCGGCTCAGTTCGGCGGCCTTCTTGTACAGGGCGTCCGGCGTGCCTTCATGGATGCGAATGGACAGGGACGGTGCGTACAGCTTGGTGTTGGCCCCCGCCTGCAGCACCAGGAAGGACATGTCGTTGGTGGCGTCGGAGCCGTCGCGCCTCACGCCGCCCACGATCAGGTTCATGAACATGGGATAACCGGCAAAGGCCATGGTGGAGCTCTCGTCGCGGACCTTGTTCAGTTCGGCGAACTTGACCCACAGCAGGTCCAGCATTTCCTGTGCCTTTTCCGAACCTATGGAGTCGGCCTTGTAGAAGGGATTCATGTACTGGTCAAAGCGCATGGGCGAGATGGAATGGCCGTTGGATTCGATCTGAATGACCAGATGTACGAACCAGAAGGACTGCAACGCTTCCTGGAAGGTTTCCGCAGGCTTGGCAGGAACCTTGGCACAAATGCGGGAAATTTCCAGCAGCTCGGCCTTGCGCGCCTTGTCCTTGCATTTTCCGGCCATGGATTTAGCCAGATCCGAGAAACGTTTTGCGAACTTGATGACGGCCGTGTTGGCCATGATCACGGACTTCAGGAAATGCATCTTGGTCAACTGTTCGGGATCGGTGAAGTCCAGCTTGTCCAGTTCGGCCTGGGCCTCGGCGATGATGACGTCGAGTCCCTTGTTCATGACCTTGGCGTAGTCCGCGGAAATATGGCCGACGCCGTTGTAGAAGTAGTTGCCCACAGTGTAGACCACGTCGTTGTGGGCTTCCAGCGCTTCGGCGGGCATCAGCTGGCTGGCGATCTCGTTGGTGGTCCGTCCCTTCCAGTACTCAAAGGCGGAACGCAGCTTTTTCTTGGTTTCCTCGGAGATCAGAAACACGTCGGCGGTTCGCTTTTCCAGGCGGTCCAGTTCTTCCTCAACCCACTGGCAGGAAAATTCGGGGAAAATCGGAGCGGAGCGGGGCATGCTGCACTGATTGCCCACCACGATCTCGTCATCCTGGATGAAAATGGACATGCCGGACAGGATCTTGTCCAACGCTGCGGCCCTGCGGACCGGCATGGGCCGGCCTTCCGTTTCCTTGTAGGATTCGGTGATAAGCACGGCGCGCTCCGCGCAGATTTCCGGAGCCGTGTTTACGAAGCGATCCAGAACACGTTTAATGCGGTCGGACGGACCGACCAGTTGGGGAATTACCACGACAGGGGGATTCTTTGTCATTGTTTTCTCCTGATTGTTGCCGTTTCCTGGTTACTCAGGCTGAAACGCGGCCAGGCCAGCTTCGGCGCAGGCGATATCCTGCTCCACGCTGCCGCCGCTCACACCTATTCCACCGACGACCTTCCCATTTTCCTTGACGGGCAATCCGCCGCCGAAAATGACGATCCGGCCGCTCTCATCCGCATGAATTCCATACAAGGGCTGCCCCGGCTGCGACACGGATCCGAGCGTTTCCGTCGAAAGCTTTACGGCCGCTGCCGTGTATGCCTTGTTCAGCGAAAGGTTGACGCTGACCAGAAGCGCATCGTCCTGCCGAACCTGCGCAATGAGATTGCCTCCCTGATCGACAACCGCAATAACCATGGGCACGCCGACCTCTTCGGCTTTCCGCTCCGCTGCCGCAATCATCGTCAGGGCCTTATCCTTGTTCAACATGGTGAATTCCTCATCGTCGTTTCGCGTTCATTGAGATTGAAGCATCCGGACGGCATACCCGCCCCACCCGCCAACAGGACTGCTCCCTTAAAGAAAAGTTCATTCCACCACCAACTTAAGGCTTTAAATTCAACGAATTGCATGTAAAGCATGCATTCTCTCCACCAAAGGCACGGCTGAAAACGTCAACCAAGGTTGACAAAACATTGTTCCAACCCAGCCGACATCAAAACAGGAAATCGTATGATTATGGTCTATTACCACCTCATGTTCGTTTATTTGACAAACAGGTTGCACACTGGTTGACACCCCGCTCTTTCCGCTCAGAAGGGCCATGGTTTCGGGCTCCGTTTTTCATAAGCCCCATAAGTGTTGATGGCATAACAGATTGATAATACTATTTTTTTACCACATTTTCCTAAATATGATAAAAATCGAGAAAAAGAAAAGCGCACGTTCCCGAACGGCATTGATTGTGCTTCTGCAAAAAGGTACATGTGTTGTAACCATCCGATTTTGAACTCCTTACGCGACCGGAAGGGTCGAAGACGCCGATGGAAGAGCTCGACAAGCAGGAAAAGAGAGTCTGCACGGAAAGACAGGAGCTGTTGAACGAACTCAACATGCTGAGCAGCAGGGTCGCCGAACTGGAATCCTCGCAATCCCCTTGCGGCGTCAGGATGAACTGCGGCCTGGGCTCCAAGCAGCCGGGGCAGCCCGAAACCGAGTACAGGTTCGAAGATTTCTTCAACATAGACGCGATCCAGGAAATTCAGGACGCCTTTGCCGAGGCCGCGAACGTGGCCTCGATCATCACGGACGTAGACGGCAGGCCGATCACCAAACCCAGCCGTTTCTGCACCCTCTGCAACGACGTGATCCGAAAGACCAAAAAAGGTCTGCGGAACTGCATGCGCTCGGACGCATCCTTCGGAACGGACAACCCTTTGCAGCCCATCATCCGCCCTTGCCTGAGCAGCGGGCTCTGGGACGGAGGCACCAGCATTTATGTCGGCGACCGCCACATCGCCAACTGGATCATCGGCCAGGTCCGCGTCTCTTCCCAACTGGACAGAAAGCCACTCGACTACGCACGGGAAATCGGGGCAGACGAGCAGGAATACATGGAGGCGTACAGCCGGGTTCCCTACATGGACCGCGATCAGTTCCTGAACGTCTGCAAAGCCCTGTGCCTCATCGCCAACCAGATTTCCACCCTTGCGCAACAGAACCATCTGCAGGCCCAGGCCATTCGCCGCAGGCAGCAGGCGGAGCTCGCCCTCAAGGAAAGCGAGGAACGTTTCAGGCAGTTGTCCGAAGCGACCTTCGAAGCCATTTTCATCCATCGGGACGGCGTCATCCTCGAGGTCAACAAGGCCGGGCGCACCTTGTTCGGCTACTCGCAAAAGGAACTGCTCGGACTGCGCATCGAAACACTGGCCGTGCCCGAATACCGGCTTATCATGCGTGAATACATCCGCAACAGCGCGCCGACCCGCTTCGAGGCGCAACTGGCGTGCAGGGACGGACGGATTCTCATCTGCGAGGTTCAGGAAAGGAATATGGTCTTCCAGGGAGACGAAGTCCGGGTGTGCGCTGTCCGCGACATAACGGAACGGGTCGAGTCCGAACGGGAAACCAAGGAAAAGGAGCAGCAACTCATACAGGCCGACAAAATGGTCTCCCTCGGCATACTGGTTTCCGGCATGGCCCATGAAATCAACAACCCGAACAGCTTCATCACCCTGAACCTGCCCCTGCTTTCGGACGTCTGGAAGGACGTCAGCCCGATCCTCGAGGCATATTACCACGACAACGGCGATTTTCTGGCCGGTGGTTTGGAGTATTCGGAACTGCGCAGCTTTCTGCCGTCGCTGCTCGGCCGCATGCAGGAAGGGGCCTCGCGCATCAAGGGCATCGTCAACAGCCTCAAGGACTATTCCCGTCTGCAGCCGGGAGAGTTGATGTGGGAGGCGGACATGAACGACATCGTCCGGAATTCCCTGAGTCTTCTCGACAACCTCATCACCACGAGAACCGCCCGGTTCGAACTGGACCTGTCTCCGTCCCTGCCCCCGGTGTGGGGCAATCCCCAACGGCTGTCGCAGGTCCTCATCAACCTGATCGTCAACTCCTGCGAGGCGCTTACATCCAAGAACCAAGGAATATGCGTCGCTTCCCGTCACCTGCGGGGGCAGGACGCCGTTGAAGTCACGGTCACGGATGAAGGTCCCGGCATCCCGGAAGAACTGCTGTCCAAGATCACGGACCCCTTTTTCACCACCAAACGCGACTGCGGCGGCACCGGACTGGGATTGTCCGTTTCCTCGGCCATCGTTCGGGAACACCACGGCAAGTTGACCTTTTCCTCAGATCCGGCAACGGGAACTGTCGCAAAGGTCATCGTGCCCATAGCGGAAAAACGAGAGAGCAATGCATAAGACCACCGGCACAACCCCGCGGTATCCCGTTCTTCTTGTGGACGATGAGGAGTCCTGGCTGCACAGCTTCAAGGCGGCGCTCAGGTCGAGCGGCCTGGACAACGTCGAACTTCTCAGCGACAGCAGGGAGGTGCTTGCCGCCCTGGACGGCAAACAATACTGCGCAGTGGCCGTGGACCTGATGATGCCGCACATTTCGGGCGAGGACCTCATTCCCAGCATTGTCGAATCTCACCCTGAAGTTCCCGTGCTGGTCATTTCCGGCCTCAACGAGATCAAGACCGCTGTCAATTGTATCCGGCTCGGCGCTTTTGATTTCATCGTCAAGACGGAAGACCGCAACACGCTTATCGCGGGTATCCGACATGCCATTGAAATCTATGAACTACGTCATGAAAACAATGCACTGCGCCATAATTTCTTCAAACCGGACCTCGACAGACCGGAGCTCTTTTCCGACATCGTCACGGCCCACCGGGATATGCGGGCCGTGTTTCAGTATATTGAGGCCATCGCCGAAACCGACAGACCGGTGATCATCACCGGCGAAAGCGGCGTCGGCAAAGAGTTGGTGGCGCACGCCATTCATAGGGCAAGCGGCAGAAAAGGCGAGTTCGTGGCAGTGAACATCGCCGGGCTGGACGACAACGTCATTGCGGACACTCTGTTCGGACACAGGAAAGGGGCCTACACAGGCGCGACCGACGCCCGTATCGGCCTTGTGGAAAAGGCCGGAAACGGCACCCTGTTCCTCGACGAAATCGGTGACCTCAGCATGGCTTCACAGACCAAGTTGTTGCGCCTGCTTCAGGAGCGGGAATACATGCCCCTGGGGTCGGACATGGCCAAGAAATCCAGTGCCAGGGTCATCACGGCGACCCATCAGGAACTCGTCAAGATGCAGAACGCCGGAAAATTTCGAAACGACCTGTTTTACAGGCTCCGCGGGCACACCATTCATATTCCTCCGCTCAGAAAACGGCATGGAGACCTTCCCCTGCTCATCGCCCACTTCGCAGGAGAAGCGGCCGCAAGCCTGAAAAAGAGCATCCGGGCAGACGTCGAAGACATCGCCTCCGCCCTTTCCTCTTATCCTTTCCCCGGCAATGTCAGGGAATTGCAGCACCTGATCTACGATGCGGTCGGTATATGCAAGGGCAAAAGACTCACCGCCGAGAACTTCAAGACACTCCTCCCTTCAACCCACATCCGGATAGATGCAGCCCAATCACATGTCCGGCAGGAAGCGCCGGTTTCGTTCGGGGGCACGCTGCCTTCTCTGAAAGAAGTCCGCAGCAAATTGATCAATGAAGCCTTGCGCAGGACCAACGGCAACCAGTCCGCCGCAGCCCAGTTGATCGGCATCACCAGGCAGGCGGTCAGCAAATTCCTCAAGGAAAACGGATAGATTTAAGGCAAAAAAGATTGGAATCCGTCGCCACGGGGCAATACAGTTGGGGCGGATTTCCATATGACCAGGCAAAAAAAGAGGCGCATCGAGCTGCGCCTCTTTTTTCAGAACCGTTCAAACTCGTCACCGTCTTCGGCCATGTCCAGGTTCACCCCATCCTGCTCTTCCCCGGGTTCCGCCGGCGGCAACGGAGCCGGTTTTGCGGCCGGCTTTGTCCGCGTTCCGGAGGCAACCAGCGGCCCTTGCTGACGGCGTCCTATCTTGAAGAAGGCGACGGTGCTCTGTAGTTGCTCGGCCTGGGCGCTCATTTCCTCGGCGTTGGAGGCGGTCTCCTCGGAAACCGACGCGTTCTGCTGGATGACGTTGTCCAGTTCCTCGATGGCTTTGTTGATTTCGCTTGCTCCCGAATCCTGCTCAAGGCTTGCTGACGCGATGTTCTGAATCAACTCCGCGGTACGCTGGATGTCCGGAACCATCTTGGCGAGCATGGAGCCCGCCTTTTCCGCCACCTGAACCGACGTCGACGAGAGTTCACTGATTTCTCCTGCAGCCAGTCCGCTGCGCTCCGCCAACTTGCGGACCTCGGCGGCGACCACGGCAAACCCCTTTCCGTGTTCTCCGGCACGCGCGGCCTCGATTGCCGCGTTCAGCGCCAACAGGTTGGTCTGTCGTGCGATTTCTTCAATGATTGAAATCTTTTCGGCAATCTGTTTCATGGCTGAAACGGTTTGGGCGACAGCCTTGCCTCCCTCTTCCGCATCGCCGGAAACCGACCGGGCTATTTTTTCGGTCTCCGAGGCATTGTCGGCATTCTGCCGAATGTTGGAAGCCATCTGTTTCATGGAGGAGGCGATCTTCTCGACCCCGGAAGTCTGTTGCGCAGCGCCCTGCGCAAGAATTTGCGAAGTCGCGGAAAGTTCCTCCGCTCCCGCCGTCACGTTACTGGCCGAATCCTGCACCTCGACGACGACCGAGCGCATGCGGTCGACCATCCGGTTCAGAGCCCCGGCGAGCATGCCGAGCTCGTCCTTCTGAGCGAGTGGAATATCCTCCCGCATGTCTCCGCCGGCCATATTCCGGGCGAAATCCACGCCAAGAGCGACAGGACCGGTTATCGTCCGCGCAATGACAAAGGTCATCAACCCTCCGATAAGCAAACCGGCCAACATTGAAATAATGATGATCGTGAGATTCCTTTCATAGGTTGAACTCGCGCTCGCGTTGGCTTCAGCCGCGAACTTCAAATTCATTTTGGTGAGTTCGTTAATGTGGTTGCGCATGGTTTCGAATTTGACCGCGGCGTCGGCTAGCGTCAGATCCAATGCGACTCTTCGGCCCGCGCGTGTGTCGCTTATGCGGCCGTCGACAACCTGACGGGAAATGGGTTCCCACTCCTTGAACGCCGTTTCGAATTCCTGAATGACCTTTTTCTCTTCCGCGGTGCTGGCGATCTGAACGTATTTCCGGAAACGTTCCTTCACCTGCTCCAGGTTGGCGTTGTAGTCGTCAACCAATGTCTTGAACCGCTCCGACTTGGCGTTGGCGAAGATCATGGACCTTTCCGCCACCAGAAGTTGCTGCAGGTCCCGGTCCGCCTCAAGCAGTAAATTCAAGCTGGGCATGTTGATGCTGAAGACGTCCTGCAACTCCTGATTGATACTGCGTGCGCCGACAATCCCCACCACACCCGTGACGAGAAGAAGGCCGGCGAGCAGGCAAAACATCTGCAGGAGCTTGAAACCGATCCGTATGTCCCTGAGGCGTATCATCATACCTCCCGTGGCTGCAGCTCCCCCGGCGAATCAGCATTCGCCGGGGACCGGGTGTTGTTAGAGCTTATCCACATCGATCCCGAAGGTAATGGCTCCGATGGCTTTGCCGCCGTCCATGACCGGCACCGAAACCTGAACCAGATATGCCTGGGAGGAGTCGTCGAACTCGACTTCGTCCACGAAAACAGCTCCGGCCCCACCGGCATAGGAATTCTTGAACTTGGCTTCGTCCCCCTGCCAGTAGTCGGACGTCTTATCAGTCATACCGACGTTGGCGCCCTGGTTGTCCATGACGAAAATTTCGGAATAATAGGGCTCGGACTCCTGAATCTGCCTGAGGTGTTTTCCGAGATCGGACTCCATGAGCGCCGACATGTAGTCGGCGATACCGGCGTCGCCCTTCCATTTCTCGTCCATGGCCTGAATTTCGGTCAGGCTCGTCCCTTTGGCGTTCTGCTCCTTGACCGCTGCAACGATCACCGGATCCGTGCCGAGCTTGGCCAGGGTGGAATCCGCGAGGTCATAGATTTTTTGCGGCGCTTTTTCCGCGTGCGAAACTCCGAATGCCAACGTCAGAACAAACAGGGTACAAAGAATGATTTTCACTGCCTTCATGATTTCCCCCAATGAAAGATTAAGGTGATGACTGTAATCATAACCATCACATTCCGATCATTTTGCTATTATTTTTTCATTTTCCGCTTTAGAAACCTTCGCTCTTATCGCAACGATAATCATTGTCGAGCGAATCATCCCGCTTCCGAATCCCATGCCGGACTCATACCGATCTGCAATGGGTCACCGACATGGCCGACTTGGCCCGGGCGCAAAAAAAAGCCCCGGCGGAATTTCCCGCCGGGGCTTTTTCATACGTATCGGATCATATGTAGACGATCTTGAAACCGGGGAATTTTTTGTGGCATCGTTTCAAAACGCCGCAGGCCACATCGAGCTGCCGTTCCAGCTCCTTGATCAGCTTCTTGCGGGTTGTGCGCCGCAGGTTGGCTTCCACCACATGGCCGTCCTCGGCCCGGGTTTGAAAGGAATATTCCAGGGGGCAGTCAGGGTCGTCCGGGCCGGTCCAGTTTTCGCTGCTGATTTTGATGACGGTCTGATTCATCCTGTCGCGATGCCGCCATGCTGCCCTGTTGAGGGCAATGATTTCCGTGCGGCTGAGATGAAGCTGATCTTCCTGGAGCGCCCCGGAAAAAGAATAGGTGGCGTTCAACACCACAGGCTTTTTCTCGGGCTTGAACATGCCCATTTCCTTGAGAAATGCGACACCCGCACCACCGGCAACGGCAATGGTGCAAAATGCAAGCCCCCACACGAAGCTCATGATGATTCCACTTTTCCGGCCCATCATCCTCCTCCCGCAAAAAACGCAAAAGCCTTTCAAATCAAGTTTCCGACACGCCACCTACTCTTGAATATAGGCAAAGTAAAGCGGAAATCATCCTCTTCTCGGTGGCAAAATAAAGAAACTCTCAGGAAAGCAAACACAGTGGCGCAGAGCACTCAGGAAACAAATACAAACTGTTACGAACGCAGTTCAACAAGAATCAGTCATGAGCCGAGACTCAAATATACAACGCCTTGAAATCCACTTTCTTCTCACGGCACCTGCGACACTCATCGGCAGCCGTATCCAGGTGCCTTTCCAATTCCCTGACCAACCTTTTGCGCATGGTTTCTTTCGGCCAGGTCTTGACCATGCCGCCATCGCTGGTGTTGAACTCGAAGGTGTACTGAAGCAGGTCATCGCCATCCATACGCCCGTCCCAAGGATCGACCTCCACCTGAATGTCCATGCCGATCAGCACATCGCGGGTGCGCCAGGCACTGTTGTTGAGGGTAATGATTTCCAAACGGCTGAATTTGAGATCCTTTTCCTTGAGTGGCCCAGAAAAGGAATATTTCCCACTCAGGGAAACCGCAGGTTGTATAGTGGAGAAAAAAAATCCCTTGTTCGCGAAATATCCGGCGCCCATCCCCCCGGCAAGGGCGAAGACGCAAAAAACGCCCCCCCAGACGAGCGCGATCCATAATCCGGCCTTACGACTCATCAACGCCTCCGGCAACGCTTGAAAGCGGGCAGAACAGGCCCGCTTCAAATTCCTTCGACATCAAATATAGGGAAGAGACGTTACGACGGCCCATTATATTATCGGAAGCGGATCAGATCAGATCCACAGAAAGGCGAAATTCCGGCCTTGGCCGCGGTAACGGCGGTATTCACCCTCGGCCAATTCGGCATAGCGCACCATGCGGGCCACAAGATGACGCCGGGATGTTTCCTGAGGACGACTTTGGATGACCTGCCCCGTCAGGGTGGAAAACACCATGGTCATGAGCAGCGTGTCTTCCGGACGAATATCGTTGCGCGACGTGAATATCTCCATGCGCACGTCGACACTCTTGATCACGTCCGCCGCGCGCTCCATGCTCCGATTCAGACTCGCGACCTCACCCTGGGAAAGCTTCAGATGCTTTTCCTTCAGCGGCCCGCTGAATCCGAACCGGAAATCAAGGGCCACAATTTCCGGATCGGAAGAAAAGAGCCCCTTGTCCGTGAAATAGCCCACACCGGCGCCACCGGCCAGAGCCAACAGACAGAAGCCGACACTCCAGGCCGCGATGGCCCATGCAGTCGCTTTTCGATGCATCGCTTTCCAGCCTCGTTTCTTTGTGGATGGCTCACAAGCCTTCCCGTGGAACGAAGCCCACCCTTCTCACGTACGCGCAGGTCAAGCCCATGATCATTAAATCAAACAACCATTTAAAGTGCAAGAAAATCCGACCGCGCCACACTTCATCTCAAATAATAATCCCCTGGCGATACAAAATACGATTTATTCTGGAGAGGGGCACTCCCCAACAACCTAGTGGCATGAGGGTGGGAAAACATATTTCTTGAAAATACCTCCAGAGACGCCATCAACTGCCCCAATGTGGAAGGGCTCTTGACACACATACCCCCTCTGGGTACTATACCCTTACCCCTTATAGGTATATTAAGAGGCAAACAATCATCGGGAGGACATCATGAACCGCAAGGCAATCACCTTTATCGGGGCGCTGCTCATCACCATTTCCGCCGTAAGCATGGCTTTTGCTTTCGGCGGCGGCAATGCCCGCAAGGGAAAATTCCTGTACCGCAAAAACTGCCGTTCCTGCCACGGCAAGACGGCTTCCGACCTGAGCCCAGCCTCAATGGTCCAGGCCGACTGGAAAGCCACTTTCGAGGATGTCTCCAAGATCCCCTGCAACAAGGACTGGCAGGGACTTCCGGAGAAGGACATCAACGACATTTTCACCTATCTGCATGATTATGCAAAGGACTCTCCCACCCCTGCAAAGTGCAGCTAGGGTCCCTCGCGCCGCGGCCGGGTGCTCACTCCGGTCGCGGCTTCCTGCTGCCGCAATCTGGAGCATGCATGATTTCAGGGAGGTACAATGCAAAACCAAAACAAGGTGAAACTTTCCAGGCGCGACTTTTTCAAGGCCTCGGGGCTTGCGGCGGCCGGTATTTCCGGAGGCGGCCTGCTGGGCGGCCTGACTCCCGCCAGGGCAAAAGGGGCCACTCCGCCACCCATGTGGGAATCACGTTACTCCGCGTGTGACATGTGCTTCAACAAGTGCGGGCTCATTGCACGGGTCGAGAAAGGCGTAGTCACCAAGTTGGACCCCAACCCAAAATTCCTCAAGTCGCGCGGCATGCTCTGCGCGCGCGGCAATGCGGGAATCGCGCAGGTCTACGACCCGGACCGGCTCAAGCACCCGTTGTTGCGCAAAGGAGCTCGCGGCGAAGGCAAATGGCAGCGCATCCCCTGGGATGAAGCCATCGACATGGCCGCCCAAAAAATGCAGGAAATCCGTAAGAAGCACTCTCCTTGCGGGCATCTGTTCACTGCCGGAGCCGACTTGCAGAGTCAATTCGTGGGCCGCTTCGCGGAGGTGTATGGTTCGTACAACGTCACCTCGCACGAATCCCTGTGCCTCCTGAGCGGCACCCGCGGATTCCTCGATACCTTCGGCGAAGTGCCTTTCGCCGACCTGCTCAATTCCAAGTACGTGATCATGGCCGGGGCCAACCGCTTCGAGGCCCTGGTCACTCCGGACTCAATCGACCTCATGACCGCCATGCGGGAAAACGGGCTCAAGCTCGTGGTCCTGGACCCGCGCTACACCAAGACGGCGGCGCTGGCCCACGAATGGTACCCGATACGGCCGGGCACGGACATGATCTTCATGTTGGCGCTCATGCACGTTATCATCGACGAAAAGCTTTTCGACAGGCAGTGGATCGAGGAAAAGACTTACGGCATCGAGCAGCTTTCCGAACATGTGAAACAGTACACCCCGCAATATGCCGCCCAGGAATGCGGCGTGCCTGCCGAAGACATTGCCCGCATCGCCCGCGAACTGGCAGCTGACGCACCGCGCTCCATGGTCTACCCTGGACGCCGTTCCTCGGACTACGAAAACTCCAGTCAGATCAGGCGCAGCTTCGCGCTGGTCAACGGACTGCTGGGAAACTGGGACAAACCCGGCGGGCTTCTGGCCGCTCGCGCCGTGGGCCTCAAGGGGGTTCCCTACGACCCGCCGTGGTACGACGAAAACCCGGACGACCGTATCGACGCCCATGCCGCACCGGCCCTCTTCGAGCATGATGGTTCCTTTGTTCTCACCCGCGAGGCCGTGCTCAAAGGCGAGCCCTATCCCATCAAGGGCTGGTTCATCTACAAGACCAACCCCATGGTCAACGCACCCAACCGCAAAAAGACCATCCAGATGATGGAACAAATGGACTTCGTCACCGTTGTGGACATCACCATGAGCGACACGGCCTGGATGGCCGACCTGGTGCTGCCGTCCCAGAGCTACCTGGAGCGCCAGGACCCGTGTTCCGGTCTCCAGGGCTCGGTGGCCTGCGCCTGCGTCATCAAGCGCGACCCGGTCATCGATCCGCTCTACGAGTCCCGTCCGGTGTTCAACATCCTCAAGGACATCGCAGGAAAATTGGAATTGGGCGAATACTTCGACTTCAACATCCCCGGATACCGCAAGCAGCAGCTGCGAGACCTGCCGGACGCCGAGGCGGCCATGGACCGCGACGGAGTCTACTACAACCCCAGCAAAGTCTACGGCATCTACGAAGACCGCATCTACAAGACCACCAGCCACAAGATCGAGCTCTACAACCAGCGGTACGAACAGATGGGCCTCGACCCTTTGCCCGTGTACACGCCGCCGCAGAAGATTCCCGAAAGCCGATTCCGCCTGGTGGTGGGCCGCAACGCCTACTTCACCCACGGCTCCACCTGCAACAACGCCCTGCTGCACGAACTCACCCCGGAAAACGTGCTTTGGCTGAATCCCGACGCCGCCAAAATTCTCGGCGTCAGGGACGGGGAAACCGTGGAGGTGAGCAGTTCCGTGGGCCGCGGCGAAATCAAGGCCAAGGTCACGGAAGCCATCCGCAAGGACACGGTGTTCATGTACACCGGCTTCGGCCCGCTTTCCAAAGGTCTGAGCCTGATCCAGAATTCGGGCGCGAGCATCGCTGCCTTGCTGGAAGACCAGCATGACGCCATTTCCGGCAACGCCGCCATGCACGAGACCTTCGTCACCGTAACAAGGAAGGTGGCATAATGGCCAAGCAGCAATTCGCCATGGTGATCGACTCGTCCAAGTGTATAGACTGCAAAGGCTGCGTGATCTCCTGCAAGGTGGCCAACAAGGTTCCCGAAGGTTTCTCGCGCAACTGGATCAAAGCGTCCGTTCCCGCCTTCTCCATGGGCCCCCGGACGCGGACCCACTTCCAGCCCGGCGCATGCATGCACTGCGACACCCCCACCTGCGTCCAGGCCTGCCCCACCGGGGCAACCTACAAGGACGCCGAAACGGGCATCGTGGAAATAGACAACTCGCTCTGCATAGGCTGCGGCAACTGCATCCCGGCCTGTCCCTACGGCGCGAGGTTCCGCAACACGGCCATCAGGAAGGCCGACAAATGCGACTATTGTCCGGAACGCCGGGCCGCAGGACTGCTGCCCGCCTGCGTGGACACCTGCCCCACCAAGGCGCGGGTGTTCGGCGACATCAACAACCCGGATTCCGAGGTCTCCCGCATGCTGTCGAGGAACAAGGGTAAGGTGATCAAGATCGTCAACGCGCAGACCGACACCAAACCGAACATGTACTACATCGGAGAGACCGCTCCCACGGACTGGACCACCGCAGCAGTCGTGCCCGCGTCCATGACGGTCATGAAGGAGGTCTCGCCTCTCATCAAGGGCATCGTGGGGCTTTCCGGCCTGGGCGTGCTGGCCATGCTCGGCAGGCAGTTCCTGGCCGGCTCCTCCGATAGTCACGAACCCGAACATCACGATGAGGAGGCTCGTCATGACTAGGCTCTTCAAACGTCACGACAAGTCGGACATCTTCATCCACTGGTTCAACGCCGCCTGCTGGCTGCTTCTGCTCGTCACGGGCGTGGGACTCATCGGCAACCCGGACATCGACCCGGTGGGAAGCTGGTATCCGGATACCCTGCGCACCCTGGTGGGCGGAGGGGGCAACCTGCTGACCATTCATGTGGTTATAGGGTTCGCCTGGATTCTCGGATTCCTATGGTATCTGACCGTCAACGCGCGCGGAGCGGCGTTCTTCCTGCGCGAGGTGTTCATGGTTTCCCCGGCCCGCGACATGGCCTGGATGATCAAGAAGATGGTGCTCATGACCCTGGGCCCCAAGCCCCTGAAGATGATCGGCATGGCCCCGGAATTGCCCGAACAGGGGTTCTACAACATGGGTCAGAAGGCCTTTGCGCAGGCCAGCGTGGTGGGCGGCGTCGTCATCGCCGTCACCGGCGTGATCATGTTCCTCTCGGACAAGGTCTTCACTGCGGAAACCGCCTGGATCGTCAGTTGGTCCGTCACCCTGCACTACATCGCCGTAGGCCTGGTCTTTGCCGGGCTGCTGGTGCACGTGTACATGGCCGCCATCTCGCCGGAGGAACGCCCGGGCTTCCGGTCCATGTTCACCGGTCATGTCCCCGAGGACTACGCCAGGCACCATCACGGTTTGTGGTACAGGGAAATAAGCTCCGAACCCGCCGCCAAGGGCGAGTGAATATCGGATAAAAGGCTCTTTTGATGGATATGAAGCAATACGCAAGGAAGTAGACGGGACCGAAGCGTATCGAACTATACGCGAGGAGACCCCCTTTTCACGGCGATGACGCAGACATGCCTATATGAAGAGCCGCAGAAACATTACAGGAGGGAGTAAGAACATGACCATCAACAAACTGCCCCGTGCACTCGGCGCGCTGTTCGTGAGCTTCATGCTCCTGGCCGCCATGCCGCTCATGGCGTCCGCCGGCGAGTCGAAGTCCTTCAAGAAATTCCCGGAGATCGTGGACTACAAATTCGTGGCCAAGTACGCCAAGGTGCCCAGGCCCGCCAAGTCTCTGATCATCGACTCGCGTCCGTACAAACCCAAATACGTGGCCGGTTTCGTTCCGTCGGCGGTGAGCATTCCCGCGTCCCAGTTCGACAAGATGACGGACCAACTTCCCAAGAACAAGAGCACCCTGCTCATCTTCTACTGCGGCGGCCTCAAGTGCCCGCTCTCCCATAAATCCGCGTTCAAGGCACGCGAACTGGGCTATACCAACGTCAAGGTCTACGCCAAGGGTTTCCCGGACTGGAAGAAAAACGCCCTGTACCATTCCATAGGCCTGGAAACGCTGAAGGCCAAGATGGAAGCCGGTGAAAACTACATGCTGGTGGACGCCCGCCCCCTCAAGAAATTCCTGGACGGCGCCATTCCGTCGGCCATCAGCATCCCTGAGAGGCAGTTCTCCGAAAAACGGGGCATGCTGCCCGCAGACAAGGCGAATACCGAGGTCATCTACTATTGCGGCGGCTTCAAGTGCCCACTTTCCCACAAATCCGCGATCAAGGCACGCTACCTGGGTTACAAGAATGTGGTCGTGGCCGAGGCCGGTTATCCCGGCTGGAAGGAGCTGTATGGTGTGGGCGCGGGCGTGCAGGCCCAGGCCGGAGAGATGGAAGGCTCCATTGACACGGAACAGTTCCTGACAGTGCTCAAGGGAAACCCGGACCAGTTCCTGTTCATCGATGTACGCTCCCCCGAGGAATATGCGGCAGGGCATTTTCCGCCCGCCATCAACATCCCGGTGGACGACCTGGAGAAGCGCATCGACGAAATTCCCACGGATAAACCCATCGTTTTCTCCTGCGCCTCGGGCGCGCGCGCGGGAGAGGCCTACTACATGTTCAAGGATATGCGTCCGGACGTGAAGGAAGTGTTCTATCTGGAGGCGACCAACGAATTCACCGAGGACAACCAGTATACGGTAACGCCCAACAAGTAGTCGACATCACATGAACAGCCTGTCCATGACCTCGGGCAGGCCGTTCACGAGAACCCAGCCTGACGAGGAGGCGGCTATGAGATGCAGCAGAGCAGTCGTCCATCTGGCCATGGTGGTCATGGCCGCAACCGCCCTCCTCGCCGGGCAGGCATCCGCCGCCGATGAAATCTGGTGGCGGGACAGCCTGGAAAAGGCGGAACGCGAAGGATACAAGGTGGTGACCCTGCAGGGGCTGGCAGAAAGGCTGCAACAAACCCCGCCCCCGCTTCTCCTCGACGTGAGGCCCGATTACGAATACAGGAGCGGGCACATTCCCGGTGCATCCAATCTCGAATTCGACCTGGGCGACAAACTCCAACTCAACCAAGCCAAAAAGCAGGCTTTCCAGGATCTGGCCGGCCCGGACAAGGCGAGGGCCGTCATCATCTACTGCCGGAGCATCAGTTGCATCCGCAGCGAAATAGCGGCGCGATGGGCCGTCAGGCTCGGGTACACCAATGTGGCGCGCTTCCCGGCCGGTTGGTACGAGTGGAAACGGCGCCACCCCGAGGACGCACCCAAGGAACCTCAAAAGCGGGTGTTGGGAGTGGGCGAATACTTCCCGGAATGCAGGCTGGCCATTCTCGGCAGCGAAGAAGACCGGAAGTACCTGGACATGCCCGAGGACAGCAAGTGGCTGGCGTTGCAGGACGTACCCGCTGAATACGTACTCATTGAGTTCTACAACAGCCTCTGCCAGGACTGCGTACGCCAGACCAATGCCATGAACGACTACTACCGGCGCATCGAGGAGGATCCGGCCATGCGGGGCAGGATCAAGGTCATGGGTATCGGTGTGTTCAACACCAAACGGGCCGTGGTCAAATTCCGCAAGAAAAACAAGGTACTCTTCCCGCTTTTTTCGGACCGCAACGGCTTGGTCTTCGAATGCCTGGGCCAGACCAGCCTGCCCTTGGCCTACCTGGTCAGAAAAGATGCGGCCGGACGTAGGGTCATCGTGCACATGCGCACGGACTTTCAAAACGCACAGGGCGACTTCTACAGGCAGATACGGAACATCGTTACCGCCGGTGGTGGCTAGGACCTTCGGCAAGCAACTCCAATACGGCCACGAGCAGGCCGGCGGCTCTTTGAAAAAAGCCTTCGGGGGCGGCCTCACCGACCGAAGCGGCAAAAAGGCGAACCCAGGGAAGCATGACGGTTCCGGCGAACAGAACGCCGTGCTCAAGCCTCTTGTCGTCCCGCATGCCCCAGGCCTTGGAAAGCTGAAAATAGAGATACTCCAGCTCGATGCCCAGGTGATCGGGCGGTTCGTTGGACGGGCCTCCCACTTCCAGCCCGGCCTCCTGCAACCGGTCGCGCATACGCAGGGCGGAATCACCCATGACCGCGTGGTCTTGCGAGACATGGCAGGACTCGTACAACGGGGCGGGCACTCCGCCGCCGGCGCTGATGAACAGACGCACGTACTCGGGCTCCAGATCGGAGCAGAAACGCCCGGCAGCGTCCCGGCCCCTGTCCGGTCCGGGAATGGAAGCTTGCAGATTTTCCAACGCGGCCTTAAGGTGTGGCTCGTCCAGAGGGTTGGTGGAAACCAGTTGAGGGATTCCTTCCAGAATCATGCCCGCGCAAGTCTGCGCATCGGGCCCACGAAAGATCACCGCCAGGAGCTCAATGCAGTCGAGCAGGAAAAGCCGCCGATCGTATATGGCCGGGGACGCATTCATGAAACTGCCTTTTCGTTAACTTTTTGAAAGGCGTAAGTATATTTTATTTCACTGGACGAGACAAGAAGAACACAACCATGAAAGGGCTCCGGGAGCTGACTATGGCGCTACCTCAAAACTACGAGCAGGAACAGGAACAGATAAAGAAAAACGTCCTTTCGCGCCTCAAACGCGTGGAGGGTCAGGTACGCGGCATTCAACGCATGATCGACGAAGGCAAGGAGTGCCAGGACATCCTGGTGCAGGTCCGCGCCGTGCGTTCCGCCCTGCAATCCACCAATGCGCTCATTCTCAAGCGCTACCTGATGAAGTGCCACGCCGAGTCCGTCAACGAAGGTGAAGACGGTTACAACAAGCTCGAAGACGTCATCAAGGTGCTCACCAATTTTCTGGACGGATAATCAGGCTGTCCATAAGGGCACAACAGCTGTGTCACTGCTGAAAATGCAGTCCCTCACGTATTCGATGATACGCGTCGGGCCTGCATTTCTCTTGTTCCTTGTTTTTGCACCCTTCTGGACAACCTGAAGCCTGAGGCAAAACCAAACCGTTATCCGACCTCGCCATGGTTGATTATAATTTTCATTCTCGTATTGACGAAAACCCGAACCGATTTATTCTATACCTAAGTTCATTAACGGATTCCGACAGCCCGACCATGCGTGCATGAAGTATCGGGACTGATTCGACAACCTCCGACCTTGGGGGACAGTATGCCCAACATGGATTACCCCGGACCGTGCCTGTCCTGCATCGACTCCTGCGGGGAAGTGTGGGATAATCAGGATTATCGGACGAGAGACGACTCGGAAGATGAAGAGCATTGAATGAACCGCCTCGTCTTTGGAGGCGAAAGTCGCAAACCGGAGGCCCTGCCGTTCTCGGCGGGGCTTTTCCGCTTCCAACCCGCAAGCTATGGCGCCATGACGCTGGAGAATAACCATTCCATGTATTGATCCTGCTCGGCCGGCCAATCGATCCGCTTCAACCCCTCATTGAACAGATCGCACATGTGTTTTCCATACTCGGTCTTGCGGAAGCAGAGATGAAACCCCTTGATGTCCAGGAGCTTGTCGTTCAGCTGCACCTTGCCGACCTGTCCCCGAAAATCCTCTCCGGAGCCGAGCAGGTACCGGAGCACCAGCGGGTCCATGACGGCCGTGTCGATCCTCCCGGCCAAAAGCTTCCTGAGATTGATCCTGTCATCCACCACCGGATCGACATGAAACTCACCGGCCCGCACCATCCCGTCGAATTCCTTTTCGTTCACATAGCCGTTGACTACGCCGATGCGATACTTTCTGAGATCCTGGAGCGTCTCCCATCTGATGGGCCTGTCCCTGAGCTCGATGAACCCGAGAGGGCCGTTGCCCATGCGGTCGGAAAAATAGAACTCATCTCCCACCCTCTCGTCGTGATATTCAGGAAAATAGCCGGAAAACCGAGGGTCGACCCGGGTGGTCATGACCGCCCGTTTCCAAGGCAGAAAAACCACGCGAAGCTCATACCCCATCGCTGCAAAGGCCTTGCGGGCGATCACGACGCAAGCTCCCTTGCCCGGCAGTTCCGCTCCGGAGTAGGGAGGCCACTCCACGGAAGACATGTAGACAACCGGCGTTTCACCCTGCTGCCGGGCGAACGCCGCCACCGCCTGCAGAAAGCACAGCAGGCACACGATGGTGAAAAGGAAGAAACGGGTTTTCATATGTCCCCCAGGGCACTCCTTCCGAAATCCTGACCAGCGAAGCCGAGTCTCCGTGGCATGATGGTCCAAAAGGTATAAGACAATCATGCATCACATAGCCACCCTCTTTTTTCGCTTGCATTTTCGCTTCCGGCGGGCTAATTGATTTTCAGACTCAAGGAAAACCCATGAAGAACATCCGTACCTCCATTATTATCTCCCAGATCCTACGCTCCATCGTAGTATCCGTAGTAGTACGTCGTTCTCTCCGGGCTGCGCCTTAGGGTCTTTTCACCATATCGAGTGTAACACCCCCCGACGGCGCAGCCGGCGGGGGGTGTTGTTGTTTCAACCGATCGAGGAGCCACCCATGAGCAGACTAACCAGCATTATCGCAAACATTATCGTAGTAGTACGCGTAGTAGTGCTGCCGAGCATTCGGCCGGCGCCTTAAGGCGGTATGCAACCATCCAGAAGCACACCCCGTCCGGCGCAGGCCAGACGGGGTTTCTTGTTTTCAACCAACGAGGAGCAAAAAAATGAAGAAGACAGGGGCGCAGATCATCATCGAATTGTTGGAGCGACAGGGCGTCAAAACGGTTGCCGGGATACCCGGCGGGGCAACGCTGCCCCTTTATGACGCCCTTGGACAATCGAACATCCGTCACGTGCTGACCCGGCACGAACAAGGGGCCGGCTTCATCGCCCAGGGCATGGCCAGGGTCACGGGAAAGGCCGCGGTCTGCCTGGGCACCTCCGGACCGGGTGCGACCAACCTGCTCACGGCCATTGCCGACGCCAGGCTGGACTCCATCCCCTTGGTGGCCATCACCGGCCAGGTGCCCTCTTCCATGATCGGAACGGACGCGTTCCAGGAAGTGGACACCTACGGCCTGACCCTGCCTATTACCAAGCACAACTTCCTGGTGCGCACCACCGAGGAGTTGCTGCGCGTCATTCCAGAGGCCTTTGGAATCGCCGAATCAGGCAGGCCCGGGCCGGTGGTGGTGGACGTTCCCAAAGACGTGCAGATGCGTGAGATAGAGTTCGAGGCTTGGCCCGAACCTGGCGGGCGCACCTCGCCCCTCTCCCCCGAAGCCGGAGCCGTGGAGCAAATGGCCCGAATGATCGGCGAAGCCAAACGGCCCGTACTTTACATCGGCGGCGGCATCACCGCGTCGGACTGCTGCGCCGAACTGCGCAAACTGGCCCGCAAAAATTCCCTCCCCGTGGCCTGCACTCTCATGGGCCTGGGGACCGTTTCGGCGGATAACCCTCTCTACCTGGGCATGCTGGGCATGCACGGGTCGCGCAGCACCAACTTCGTTCTGGAAGAAGCCGATCTGCTCATCGGCATCGGCGTGCGCTTCGACGACCGGGCCACAGGCAAGCTGGAGGAATTCTGTCCCAATGCGGCCATCATCCACGTGGACATCGACAAATCCGAAATCGACAAGCTGCGGCCCGTAAATCTGGCAGTCGCGGCAGACGCGGCCAAGGTGGTTCGTCGGCTCGTGGAACTGGTGGACGACGACGAACGGTCCCAATGGATGAAACGCATCGCCCATCTGCGCACTCTGCACTCCGAGGAAATCCCGGAACCGGAAAACAACGCACACCCCCTGAATATTATCCGCGCAGTGGCCGATATTGCGGACCCGGACACCATCATCGCCACGGATGTGGGACAGCACCAGATGTGGGTCGCCCAGTCCTACCCGTTCCGCACCCCGCGTACCCTGCTCACCTCTGGCGGCCTTGGAACCATGGGCTTCGGTATGCCCGCCGCCATCGGCGCTGCCCTGGCCCAGCCCGGCAAGCGGGTGGTCTGCTTCAGCGGCGACGGTTCAATCCTCATGAACATTCAGGAACTGGCCACCATGGCCGACCACAACCTGCCCGTGACCGTCATCATCCTGAACAACGGACATCTCGGCCTGGTCCGTCAGCAGCAGGAACTCTTCTTCGGCAACCGCATCACGGCCAGCAAGTTCACCACCACTCCCGATTTCGCCGCCCTGGCCCTGGCCTTCGGCGTACGCGGCGTCAGCCTGGCCGGAACGAACGATCCGCGGACCGCCCTGGCCGAAGCCATGACCGGGAACGGCCCGTGCATCGTGGATGCGCCCATCGACTATGCGGAGAATGTTTTCCCCATGGTTCCTCCGGGAGCCGCAAACCGCGACATGATAGGAGGTGAAGCCAATGCCTAGCCCAGTGATTGAACTTTTGGTCAACAACCATCCCGGAGTCATGTCCCACATCACCGGCCTGTTCTCCCGTCGGGCCTTCAACCTGGAGGGCATACTATGCGGGACCGTCGGCACCGGTGAAAAGAGCCGCATGTTCCTCATGGTCAACGAGGACAAGCGTCTGACTCAGCTCATCAAGGAATTGGAGCGGCTGCACGACACCCTGTCCGTCACCCTGCGCAACGACATCGACCACCACATTTTCGACCCGCTCAAGGTCGAAAGCTAGCCCTCCTCCGTCCCGGGCGTTCCCTTTCCCGGAAACGCCCGGACAACCTTCAAAAATAAAGTAAAATTGTATTTTTTACTCATAAAATAAGAAAACAACGCCAAAAACATCATAAAGGTTAGCTGAAACTTGCCAGATTGGGGTATTCCGTTTATGGAGCCTGTTGCTGTCCTGCAAGGCGACAACCACCACAAGACAAAGAAGGGGTTCCCGAATGGCAAACAACAAATGCAATCGCGACGGGTTCGCGACAAAGCTCGGCGTGCTGACCGCCACCCTCGGCTCCGCGGTAGGCCTGGGCAATATATGGAAATTCCCATACATGACGGGCGAACACGGCGGCGCAACCTTCCTGGCGGTGTACCTCCTGTGCACCCTGCTGGTGGGCATGCCGATCATGGTCTCCGAAATCATGCTCGGCCGCTACGGCAAGGCCAACGTCTTCGCCACCTGGCGAAAACTGACTCCCAACAAGGCGTGGTCCCTGGTGGGCGTGGGCGGCGTGGTGGCCGCCGTGGCGCTCATGGCCTTCTACTCCGGCGTTGTTGGCTGGGTCTACAGCTATATCGTCAAGGCAATCACCGGCCAACTCAACACCACGGATCCGGCCGTGGCCCAAGCCGTGTTCAACGACATGGTCTCCGACACCTGGAGCGCCCTGGGCTGGCAGTGGTTCGTGTTCATCGTGGTCAGCGTGGTCATCATTGCGGGCGTTTCCAAGGGCATAGAACGGGTCACCAAGACCCTCATGCCCATCCTGTTCGCCATGCTGCTCATCGTCTGCGTACGTTCGCTGACCCTTCCCAAGGCCTTGGAGGGTCTGTCATTCCTGTTCTCTCCGGACTTTTCCAAGGTGACCAAGGAAATGGTGCTCATGGCGCTGGGCCTGGCCTTCTTCAAGCTTTCCCTGGGCGTAGGCACCATGATGACCTACGGCAGCTACTTCCGCGACGACGCCAATATCCCGTACACGGCCACCCGCGTTATGCTGGCCGACCTGACCGTCTCCCTGCTGGCGGGCATCGCCATTTTCCCGGCGGTCTTCAACTACGGATTCGAACCCGCCGCCGGTCCCGGCCTGCTGTTCATGACCATCCCGGCCGTGTTCAGTTCCATGCCCATGGGACAGCTGTTCATGTCCATCTTCTTCATTCTCACCGGTATCGCCACCGTCGGGGCCATGCTGTCCATCATCGAGGTGCCCGTGGCCTTCATGGCCGAAACCTGGACGGGCTGTTCCCGAAAACTGGCCGCCATCGTGACCTCGACGACCCTGGCCATTTTCGGCATCCCGGCCACGCTGTCCTTTGGCGTGCTGAGCGACGTGAAGTTCTTCGGCCGAACCGCTTTCGACTGCTACGATTTTCTGTCCTCCAACATCATCATGCCCAGTGCCGGGCTCATGATCTGCCTGTTCATCGGCTGGGTCTGGGGCAGGGAAAACGTACGCAGGGCGCTGTCCAACAACGACGCCCTGTCCAACCGGAAGCTGGTGGACATCTACTTCTTCCTGGTCAAATTCGTGTCCCCGGTTCTGGTACTGCTCGTCCTGCTCAAGGGGCTGGGCGTGTTCTAGGACCATTCCACCCGGCAGCAACAAGGCCCCGTACGGTTTGTCGTGCGGGGCCTTGTTTATATATTGCTGTTCAACGATTAAACGTGTTCTACCGTCGGCCGCCCTAAACGTCTATCAAATGCCAGGGGAATTCTTCGGGATCACTGATCAGACAATCCACTTCCGGTAAATGGCACCCGCTTCCTCCCGGCCAGGCACAGGTATAGCAGCCGGCGGACCTGGCCGCGACCAGCCCTACCGAAGAATCCTCCACGGCCAGGCACTGCGCCGGTTGCAGCCGGGCACGCACCGCTGCGGCAAGGTAGGGATCGGGATACGGTTTGCCGTGACGCACCTTGCGCCCGGAAATGGTAAAGGCCATGAGGGCCTCAATGCCGATGGTGCGCAGATTGGCGTCGATGACTTCCTCGTCGCCGTTGGAAACACAAGCCTGAAGGACGCCTTTGCGTGCCAACTCCTTGACGACGGCCACGGTCTCGGGCCGCATCAACTCCGGACTGAGGCGATCGATATAGTTCCTGCCGCATTCCTCGCGAAAACCCCGTTCCGTGGCCGAGGGGGTCAGCCTGTCCTGCAGCAGGCTCCACTTCTCGGGCATGGACTTGCCGAGCAGTTCTTCATTGGCCGCTTCGGTAAGGGTGTAGCCGTGCGCGGCGCACCAGTCCCGGATGACTGCATAATGCAGGTGTTCCGTATCGATGAGCGTACCGTCCATATCCCAAAACACGGCACGTATTTTCTGCGTATCCGTATGCAACGTTCCTCCTGAAAACACTCTCTATCAACCGTCGAGCAGAGCCCTGGCGGTCAGTTCGTCCGTCACCAGCACATCGATGCAACCGCCGGAGAGCCCGGCCCTGATGATGGGCACTTTGTGCAGCCCGCCGGAAGCGACGATCTTGGTGGGTATATTCTTCAGCTTGGCCAGTTCAGCACCCATGAAGCGCCTGTTGAGAGGATGGTCCACCATTTCCCCGACCCCGTCCAGGAAATAGCCGAACAACTCTCCAACGGCCCCTGCATCACGCAGGGATGTCCATTCCTCGTCGGTGATGGCCCCGTGGTTGAAATTCGTCGACCGGGTCGTCAGGTCTCCCGACCCGACAAAAGCCAGATCCACCTTGGCGGCCCGTTCGAAAACATTGGCGAACATCTGTTGGCTCATGAGGGTTTCACGCACGGCTTCGCAGGAAACATACATGGGTGCGGCGATGTAGTAGCACTCCTCGGCCATGAGACGGCGGGAAAACACCGAGGCCACGTCGTAGGGCGTGGTGGTGGAACTGGTGGGCAGCCCGCCGAACAGGGAAACGATGCGGATGCCGCCCGGTTCGCGCTGCACCAGAGCCCGGCCGCTGGCCCGCAGGGTGGTTCCCCAGCCCAGGCCCAGTTCCTGGCCGTCGCGGATGCGGGACGAAAGATAGGCGCCCGCAGCCCTGCCGATGGCCGTATACAAATGTTTTTCCTTGGCCGGGGTGGGAATGACCAGGGCCTTGGACAGTCCGAAGGCCCGCTCCAGCCCGTGTTCGGCGCCCGCGCACCCGGCCACGTCCGTATTGATGATGATCTGCACCAGTCCGGTCTCGCGGCATTCCTGCAGGATGCGGTTCACCCGCGCGCGGGTCATGCCCATGCGCTTGGCGATGTCGGCCTGGGTGAGTTCTTCGTTGTAATAGGCCCACGCGACGCGGGCATAAAGTTCTTCGTGGTTTTCAACCAAAAAAAGCCTCCGGAATTCAACCTGCACAGACCTGCACGCCGTTGATACGCCGTTGCGTCTCGGCGTCGAAAAGATGCAGCGTGTCGGCCTTGAAATACAGGATGGCGGTTTCATTTTCGCCAACCTTCTCATCCGGGTGGACCCGGATGATGATGTTTTCGTCACTGCCGCCGTTGAGTCTGCAGTGGACGACCGTGTCGCCGCCGAGCGGCTCGATGAGCGCCACCTTTGCCCTGACCTGGCAGTAGTCTCCCTCCCCTTCCTTGCGCAAACACAGATGTTCGGGACGAACACCTATTTTCACTTCCCTGCCGGGCAGGGAGCCGGCGTGAACAAGGCCGGCCTTCCCGGCGAAGCGGATGGCGTCCCCGTCCACGCTGCCGGACAGGATATTCATGGACGGAGCACCGATGAATCCTGCCACAAATGTCGAGGCCGGTTGGTTATAAATTTCATCGGGCGTGCCCACCTGTTCCACGTTGCCGTCACGAAGCACCATGATGCGCTGCCCCAACGTCATGGCCTCCACCTGGTCGTGGGTCACGTAAACGAACGTATTTTTCAGACGGGCGTGCAGTTGCTTCAGTTCGACCCGCATCTGGTTGCGCAGCTTGGCGTCCAGATTGGAAAGCGGTTCATCGAACAGGAACGCTTTCGGATTGCGTACCAAGGCGCGCCCCATGGCCACCCGCTGACGCTGCCCGCCGGACAGGGCACGGGGTTTTCGGTCGAGATATTCCCCCAGGCCGAGCGTGACCGCAGCCTCGTTCACTCGATTATGAATATCAGCCTTGTGTACACCCCGCACCTTCAGACCGTAGGCCATGTTCTGGTAGACGCTCATGTGCGGATACAGGGCGTAGTTCTGAAAAACCATGGCGATGTCGCGGTCCTTGGGCTCCAGCCTGTTAACGATTCTCCTGTCTATGGAAATCCTGCCGGAAGTGACCGTCTCCAGACCGGCGATCATGCGCAGAATGGTGGATTTACCGCATCCTGAGGGACCGACCAAGACAAGGAACTCCCCGTCCGGAATGGTCAGGTCCACGCCGTGGACCACTTCCGCCGGCCCGTAGGACTTACGCACTTCTTCCAGTTTTATTTCAGCCATGAATGTAACTCCGTCGGGAAATTATTTTTCTGTTTCCACAAGGCCTTTCACAAACAGGCGCTGCATGAAAACGACCACGAGCACCGGGGGAAGCAGTCCCAGCAAGGCAGTGCTCATGATCAGGTTCCAGTGGGGAATGGCGTCCGGCATGGCCGTGGACCTCTGAAGGCCCATGACCACCGTGTACATGGACTCGTCACTGGTGACGAGCAGCGGCCAGAGGTACTGGTTCCAGCCGTAGATGAACAGGATGACGAACATAGCCGCCATGTTGGTGCGGGAGAGCGGCAGGATGTGGTCCCAGAAGAACCGAAGCGGGCCCGCCCCGTCGATGCGGGCGGCCTCGAACAACTCGTCCGGGATGGTCAGATAAAACTGCCGGAACAGAAAAGTTGCCGTGGCAGAGGCGATGAGCGGCAGGATCAGGCCGGAATAGCTGTTGAGCATGCCCAGATCGGAAACAACCTCGAACGTGGGCATGATCCGCACCTCCACGGGCAGCATCAGGGTGATGAAGATCATCCAGAAGAACACGCGCCGCAGGGGAAAGCGGAAAAACACCACGGCATAGGCGGCAAGCAGTGAGACCGAAAGTTTGCCAACGGTAATGCCCAACGCCATGACCACGCTGTTGAACATCATGATTCCCACCGGCGGAATACCTACTTCCGAGGCTCCTCCCGACAGCACGGTGATATAATTCTCCCAGGCCTGCGAACCGAACCACAGGGGCATTTCCGTGATGACCGCCCGGACGGTATGAGTGGAGGCGACCAACGCGGTGTAGATGGGAAAGGCCAGGATCACGGTACCGAAGATGAGAACGGCATGCATAAGCCAAGTGCGCCATGTAACGTTGCGGACCATGAAAAGCCTCCTAGTATTGCACCCGGCGTTCGATGAACTTGAACTGAAGGATGGTCAGCATCATGACGATGATCATCAAAACCACGGACTGGGCCGCACTGCCGCCAAGATCCAGGCCGATGAATCCGTCATTGAACACCTTGAAGATAAGGGTGTTGGTCGCTCCTCCTGGTCCGCCCTGGGTCGCGGCATGAATGATGCCGAAGGTCTCGAAGAACGCATAGATCACGTTCACCACCAGCAGAAAGAACGTGGTGGGCGACAGGAGCGGAAAGATAATGGTCCTGAACCGGGTGACTGGCCCGGCCCCGTCTATGGCGGCCGATTCCAGCAGGGAAGTGGGAATGGCCTGAAGGCCGGCCAGGAAAAACAGAAAATTGTACGAGATCTGCTTCCAGGCGGCGGCCACGACCACCAGAAGCATGGCCTGGCCGCTGTTGGCGAAGTAGTCCCAGTCGATCCCGGCATGGTTGAGCAGATAGGCAACGACCCCGCCCGCGGGATGAAACAGGAAGAGCCAAAGAACCCCGGCGAGGGGCGGCGCAACTGCATAGGGCCAGATAATAAAGGTCTTGTAAAAGTTTGCGCCCTTGATCACTTGGTCCGCAAAAACAGCCAAAAGCAGGGAAACGGAAAGGCTCAGCCCGATGGTGGCCAGACTGAAGACCAAGGTGACCTTGACGGATTCGAGGTAGTGCGGATCGGTGAACAAAGCCGTGAAATTGTCCAGCCACACAAACTGGCTGGACAGGCCGAACGGGTCTTCAAGGTACACGGATTGTTTGATGGCCTGGGACGCCGGCCAGAAAAAGAAAACCAGTATCACCACCATCTGGGGGGCGATGAACAGGTAGGGTAACCATTTGTTGCGAAAGTGGACGCGTTTGTCTTGCATGACGGCCATGGACGGGACGGCGGCCGAACCGCCGTCCCGGGATTGTGCGTTGGATTACTTGTTCGCCTTCTCGAACTTGCGCAGCAGCGCATTGCCGCGCTCGACGGCGTCGGTGAGAGCCTGTTGGGCGGTTTTCTTGCCGGTCCAGACGTTTTCCAGTTCCTCGTTGATGATGTCGCGGCCCTGGACATAATTACCGAAACGCAGGCCCTTGGAATTAGGCGTCGGCGGGTTGAGCGTCATCTGCTTGATGGCCACTTCCGCGTCGGGCATGGTCTTGTAGTATCCCTGCTTCTTGCTCAATTCGTAGGCTGCATAGGTAATGGGAAGGTAGCCGGTGAACTGGTGCCAGTCCGCCTGAATTTCAGGGGACGACAGGAAGTTCAGGAACTCGGCCACGCCCTTGTATTCGGCCTTCTTGTGCTTTGCCAGAACCCACAGGGTGGCCCCTCCGATGATGGAATTCCGGGGCTTCTTCACCAAATCGGGCCAGTAGGGCAGCATGGTGATGCCCAATTCGAATTTGCAGTTGTCCTTCAGCCCTGCCAGTGCGGCGGAGGAGCCCATCAGGAAAGCGGATTCCCCGTTGATGAACAGGGGATTGCCGTCGGAGCGGCGGCCTGCGTAGTGAAAGACGTCATCCTTCTGCCAGTCGGCCAGCTGCTGGATATGCTTGACCTGGGCCGGGCCGTTGAACACGAACTCGGTCCCCAGGCCGCCGAAGCCGTTTTCCAGGGTGCCCAGCGGCACGTTGTGCCAGGCCGAAAAGTTCTCCAGCTGAACCCAGGACTGCCATCCGGTGATGAAGCCGTACTTGACGACGCCAGCCTTGATCATCTTCCTGGAAACTGCGGCCAGTTCGGGCCAGGTCCTGGGCGGATGGCTCGGGTCCAGGCCGGCTTTCCTCATGGCGTCCTTGTTGTAGAAGACGACCGGGGTGGAACTGTTGAAAGGCATGGACAGCATCTTGCCGTCGGTGGTGGTGTAGTACGCGGCCACACCATCGAGAAATCTGCCGGTGTCAAAGGGCAGGTCCATGTCCGCCATAAGTTTGTAGACCGGATACACAGCGCCCTTGGCGGCCATCATCGTGGCGGTGCCCACCTCGAAGACCTGCACCAGATGCGGGTGCTTCCCGGCACGAAAGCCGGCGATGGCGGCGGTCATGGTTTCGGTGTAATTACCCTTGTAGGTGGGGACGATCTTGTATTCGGACTGGGACGCGTTGAACTTGTCGGCGATCTCGTTGACTTTCTCACCAAGCTTGCCGCCCATGGCATGCCACCACTGGATTTCGGTGGCCGCAAAGGCTGTGGCCGAAATCATCAATACCATACAGCATGCGATCAGGATGCTCCGCAGTTTAGCCATTCTCCTCTTCCTCCATTTGAAAATCGAACCGTTGCAGGAAAGACAGACCGGCCCGCACAGCTGCGCGGCCAGAACATTTGACCAGACAATTGAACATTTGTAGCCGAGGAGAAAAAAAAAAGACAAGAAGAGGAAGACGGCGTCACTGAATCTTAACAGGCTGTAATCCAAGACCATAGCGAGATTATCCATTAATAGACAAGGCAGAGGCGGCGCTCATCCCTTTTGAACGAACAGAGACAAGCATAAAAACGTCACCCCCCATCCGTAACAGTATTGATACATGCGGACTGCAAACGTCCGTGTCGCAGCCGGGCTGCCATTTCACACTTTTTTACATCTCCAAACACTTTTTTTCATTTTCCTACTGACTCTTCATACTTTCCCGGCGGGCGCCGTATAGGATGCCCCCATCAAAAAACACATAACGGAGACGCCATGAACGCCCCAAAAAAACATCTGCCAGCCCTGCTCCTGCTCCTGCTTCTCGTCGCCGCCCCGGCTCATGCCGAAGAGGAAAATGGAAATTTCGTATCTCTCGGCGTCTCCCATGTCGGCGAAGCCGACGTTGAGGACAACCAGGGCGGATACTCCGTCACCTCCGTCGGCCTCGCTGGTAGATTCGCCTTTCTGAGCGCCGGATATGAACTGTCCTCCTACTCGTGGAACGACAAGAACAGCGTCCCCTTCGCCAACGGCGGAAGTCCCTGGGACACCCTGCACAGCCTGACGCTCGGGGCCGACTACGGCGACACCATCAGCGGCGACTGGAGCTACTTCGTATACGGAGGCGTCAATTCGGCCTTTGAAAAGGAAATGGACGATTCCTTTGGAGCCACCCTGCTCGGCGGCATTTCCTATGATCTGGGCGAAGGCTGGAAAGCCAAGGCCGGACTGGGCGGACATACACATCAGGTGAGAAACACCCTCTTCCCCGTACTCGGCCTGAGCTGGCACGGCACTTCGTCCGGTGGCCTGGACCGATATGTGGAAATCGGGCTTCTGAACGCCGAAGCCGGGTACGCATTCACCAAAAGCCTCATGCTGCGCGCTGCCTGGGACAGCAAGGGCGACTTCTACCGCCTGGCGGACGACAGTGACGTCCACGAAGAAGGATACGCGGACATCAGCGACACGAATCTCGGCCTGTATCTCGACTGGAAGGCTATCGAGAACTTCAAGTTCACCTTTGGCGCAGAATACCGCTTCGACCGCGAAATCACCATCTACGACAGCAACGGGGACAAGCTCGATAAATACGACATCGACTCCGCCCCGGCGGCGACCGTTTCCGTCGACTGGCTTTTCTGATATCTCTCATCCCCACCCCCGGAAGCCGGCCAAGGTCATTCTCCGCGACCAAGGCCGGCTTTATTGCGTCCCGGCACCGGAGTTGTGGACGGTTTTCACATCACCATGCTATGCTTGCGCAAACCGAAAACCAGCGAGGTACGCGCCATGGTCATGCCCGGCTACATCATCATGCAGAACATCCTTGACAGCCTGTCCGTGGGAGTACTGGTCATTCAGCCCGGCGGAAAAATCGCAGGCACGAATCCCGCCGTGGAAGAGGTTCTGGGGCTCGATGAAGAGGACATCATGGGTAAATCCTGGGCCGAACTCTTCATCGAGAACAACGACAATCCCGAACTGGCGGACATCATCGTCGAGGCCGTCCAACTGGAAGCCGTGGGTCTGCGCCGCACCGTGCCCTACACCAACCCCGCCGGCCAAAATATGCACCTTTCGGTCACCACCTCCTATCTCAAGGAGGACGACGCGATCATCGGCGTAGTGCTGCTCATTGCCGATGACACCGAACGGCACGAGTTCCTGGCCCGCGACAACCGCCACCTGCGGGAAATAAGGAGATTACAGGACGAACGCCTGAGCGGCCTGAACAAGCTGGCAATGGGCGTGGCCCACCAGATCCGCAATCCGCTCATGACCATCGGCGGATTCGGCAATCTGTTGCTCCGCGAACTGAAAGATGATGAACGCTATGCGAACCACCTGACGACGATCATTGAAGAAGCAAAGAAACTGGAAGCCATCGTACAGGCGGTGCGCGACTACACATCCCTGCGTCCGGCCCAGCGTTCCCGGGTTGCCTCCTGCGTGCTCCTGGCCGAGCTGGAGGAGCACGCCGTGAAACGCGCACGGGAGGAAGGTCGGGAGGTGGAGTGGATCACGGCCTGCCCCGAGGTGGATTTCATCATCGATCACGAAATGTTCGTCCGGGCCATGCTCATTCTCATCGACAACTCCTTTGATTTCACGGAAGGCCCTGTTGTGCGGATCAAAGTCACGGTGGATACCAACGAGCACGACTGCACCATTTTCCTGCGGGACCGTGGCATGGGCATTTCCGAGGAAAACATCCCCCACCTCTTCGACCCGTTCTACACCACCAAACCGCACGCGGTGGGCATGGGGCTGCCCACCGCACAGCGAATCCTCGCCGAGCACGGCGGCACCCTGGAACTGAACAGGCGCGACGTCGGTACGGAAGCGATCATCACCCTGACCGAGGTAAGCCTCGGCCATACGGGTGGGCACGAGCTGATGCCGCCGGCGATTCCCAGCGCAGAGTAATCGCCGCAGCACTAAGCGCAGGCCGCACTTGCCACAACGTCATTGAAACCGTCGGCCATCAGGCAACAGTAAAAATCATGGGCTTGCATACTTCCACCATGCATAGTGGAAACATGAGAAAACTGTTCCCCACCGCCTCTTTTCTTTTCCTGGCCTTCATGCTTGCTGTGCCGAACCAGGCCGCAGGAGCAGCAGAACTGACGATCTATGTCGAACAAAATCAATTCCCCCAAAACGCCGACGGCGAGCTCCAAGGCGTCTTCCCGGAAGTGATCCGCGAGCTCATCAAACGAACCGGAACGAAGACCGGAATTGTGGAGGCTTCCTGGAGACGAGGTTATTCTCACGCCCAGACGCAGCGAAATGCGGCGCTGGTTCCCACCACCCGGACCGCACAGCGTGAAAAGCTGTTCGAATGGCTGGGCCCGGTGCAGCGGATCAAATGGATTTTCTTCAAGAGGCGAGGAAGACTGCTGCACATCAAAAGCCTGGATGACGCCCGAAAGGTGAGAGCAATCGGCACCTACGGCCATGACGCCAGGGAGCAGTACCTCAAGGAGCAGGGATTCACGAACCTGCACTCCACCAACCACCAGGTACTCAATATCCGCAAACTGCTGGACAACCGCATCGACCTGCTGGTGGGCACCAACCTTGGAATCGCAGACATTATGGAATTGGCAGGGTATGACCCGGACGAGGTGGAACCGGCCTACACATTCAGACAGGCGGACCTGTACATCGCCTTTTCGCTCCGTACCAGCCCACTGCTCCTCAAAGGCTGGAAGGAGGCCTTTGAAGGCATCAAGCGGGACGGCACGTTTGCGAAGATATATCAAAAATATGCCCCCGAGGACTCTCCGCCGCTGACACCGCTGCCGCAGACCGGGCAGCCATAAGGATCATGGGATTCTGCGCAGCTCGCCTGTCCCATGCATGGTGCAAGTATGAGGAAACTGCTCTCCATCGCTTCTCTTTTCTTCCTGGTCTTCGTGTTCGCAGCGTCGGCCCCGCCGGCAGACGCTGCGAGACTGACAATCTATGCCGAACAAAAACAATTCCTGAAAGATACCGACGGCGACCTCCAAGGAATCTTCCCGGAAGTGGTCCGCGAACTCATCAAACGAACCGGAACGCCCTCCGAAATCGAGGAGATTTCCTGGAAGCGGGGCTACTCTCTCGCCCAGACGCAGCACAATACCGCGCTGATCCCCACCACCCGGACCGCACAACGGGAGAAGCTGTTCAAATGGCTGGGCCCGGTGCAGCGGATCAAATGGATTTTCTTCAAGAAGAGAGAAAGAATACTGCACATCGAAAGCCTGGACGACGCCCGAAAGGTGAGAGCAATCGGCACTTACGCCCAGGATGCCAGGGAGCAGTACCTCGAGGACCAGGGGTTCACGAACCTGCAGTCCGCCACCCACCAGGTGCTCAATGTCCGCAAGCTGCTGGACAACCGCATCGACCTGCTGGTGAGCACCAATCTGGGAATCGGCGACATCATGGAGTTGGCCGGGCATGATGTGAAAGAGGTGGAGCAGGCCTACACATTCAAGCAGGTGGATCTGTACATCGCCTTTTCACCCCACACCAACCCGGTACTCCTCAAGCGGTGGAAGCAAGCCTTTGAAGACATCAAGCGGGACGGCACATTCGCAAAGATATATCGGAGATTTGCCTCCGACGATTCTCCGCCGCTGACACCGCTGCCGCAAGCCGGCCAGAAATAGGAATCCTGGGACTGCCAAGCCCGCCGGCCCCAGACATGGTGCAAGCATGAAAAAAACGTTCTGTTACGTCGCTCTTTACGCACTGCCCCTCCTCGCCGCAGTCTTCTGCATCTCCGCCAATGCCGCGGAGCTGACCATTTATTTTGAAAAAAATCGATTTCAGAAGAGCAAAAAAGAGAATCTCATCGGCACTTTCCCGGAAATCATCGAGGAACTTATCAAACGGACAGAAACGGACACCGAAATCGTGGAAGTCCCTTGGCGGCGAGGGTACCGGTTGGCGCAGACCCAGGCCGACACGGCCCTCGCCCCCATCCCCAGAACGCTCGAACGGGAAACATTCTTCCGTTGGTTGGGGCCGATCAGCCGCATCGATTGGATATTCTTCAAAAAAAAAGGACGCGACATCAGCCTGAAATCGCTGGATGACGCCAAAAGGGTGCCCGCCATAGGAACCCATGCCGGGGGAGGACATGAACTATTCCTGAGGAGCAGGGGGTTCACCAATCTCAAGTCGGCCAACAATCAAATGATCAACGTGCGAAAGCTCATGGAGAACCGCGTCGATCTCATCGTGAGCACCAATCTGGAAATGGCCTCCCTCATCGGGCGCGCGGGATACGACACGGAGGCGATCAGGCCGGTCTTCGCCTTCAAGGAAGTGTACCTGTATCTCGGATTTTCGCCACTCACCGCTCCCGAACTCTTCAAACGCTGGCAAGCCGCATTCGAAAGCATGCGGAGGGACGGAACACTCCAGAGGATGCAACGGCGCACTCCTCTTCCCCAGCCGGGGCTCTCCGTGGGGTCGTCGCCCGTCCGCTAGGTATCGTCTTTGAGGATTCCATCGCGCACAGCACCGTCCAAGAGCTCCAGCACCACGGGCCAGAGCTTGGGCGCGCCTTCGCGGACTTGGCCCATGCGTACCAGCACCCTGCTTTTGGGTATGTCGTAAAGCCGCCATGTCCCCCCGTCGCTTCTGAGATTCTGGCGCAGGACCTGGAAACGGTCCAAAGCGTTGGCGAATGCGGCCTCCGGAGTTTCACACTCCTCGAACTCGTCCCACAGGGCCCGCAGCTCACGCCCCATTTCCTCGGGCAGCAAACCGAAAATACGGTCCGCTGCCGCCTGCTCCCGTTCGGCCTTGTCCTCGTACCCCTTCTCGTCGTAGCAGAAGGTGTCGCCGGCATCGATCTCCACCACGTCGTGGATAAGCATCATCTTCATAGCCCGGAACTGGTCGATTTTCTCCGGGGCGTATTCGTCCATGAACATACACAGAATGGCCATGTGCCAGGAATGTTCCGCGCTGTTTTCCTCACGCGATCCGTCCATGATCAGATTCTTCCGGTAAACACTCTTAAGTTGGTCCAGGGTGTCGGAAAAATCCATCATCTGCTGCAGCCGTTCGTCGATAGCCATTGAATGCTCCTTGCGTTGTGTGAGGGCTAGTACCAGAAAGCGGCGCAAAAGAAAAAGGCCGATCAGAAGATCGGCCTTTTTTGAATCAATTCTTTTTTAAATCAACTAATTACAACTCAACCCGATTAATGACCGCCATGCCGTCACGCTGCACGGTGCGATGGTATTTCATGGCCGGCTTGCCGAAAATCATCATGTAGCCGATCGTATGGTCGTCGGGAACGCCCATCTTGCGCAGCAACTCCGGACAGACCAGGGTCATGGCCCACTTGGCAAGACCGTCCCAGAGGGTGCCCAGCCCCATGCTCCGGGCCAGCAGCTCGAAATAGCTCAAACCGATAATGCAATCCGCTTCCGGGGAAGGACCGCCGTTCGGGGAAGAAGCAACGAGCAGATGGGGCGCGCCCCGAAAAAGCACGTCCACACGCTTATTCTCCCACAATTCCACAAACTGCTTGAACAACTCCAGCCCCGGCGGAACAGAGTCGCTGTCCACGGCTTTGCGCAGGGCTCCGTAGGTGGCCTCGCGAACCTTGTCCATAACGGCGGCATCTTCCACCACGGTGTACATCATCTGCAAGTTGTTCTTGCCGGTGGGCGCATTGGAGATGACGGCCATGAGCTTGGAGATGACGGCCGCATCCACTGGCTCCGGCTTGTAGCGGCGCACGGAACGGCGACCCTTGATGAGGCGCTCCATCTGTCCTTCGTCCGGCAGGTTGTCCAAAGGCAGGCTTTGGTCCGGGTCCTTGCCGCAGATGGACAGCGCGCCGGTGGGACATATGGCCAGACAGTGCTGGCACTGCAGACACGTAACTTCCTTGCCTTTCCTGACCATGGGATAGCCGTCTCCGCCGAACTTGAGCACCATGACGGGACAGTCGGAAATGCATTCCCCGCAGGTGACGCATTTTTCCTGATCTATTTTCAGATGCAGCATATTCACTCCTGAAGAACTCATTATTTTATTCGATCCCAAGCCAATTACGCACCTTTACCGGAAATGACAATCACAGGAAAATGCGGTTGACGGAGACCGCGCCATTGCGTTGCACGGCCCGGCGATACCGCACTGCGGGTTTGCCGAACCCCATGACAAAGCCGACCGTATGGTCTTCAGGAACGTTCATCCTCGCCAACAGTTCCGGACAGATCCGTGTCAAGGCCCACAGGCCCAATCCCAGCCAGACCGTGCCGATTCCCATACTCTGGGCCAGCAGTTCGAAATAGCTCAGACCGATGACGCAGTCCGCTTCGGGAGTCGCTCCGCCGGACGGGCTGGAAGCGATGAGCAGGTGCGGAGCGCCGCGAAAGATGGTGTCCGCTCCGCTGGATTCCCACCGCTCGGCATAACTCTCGAATATCTCCAGTCCGGAAGGCAGTGCGCCGCTATCGGCGGCCTTGCGGACGGCCCTGTACGCAGTTGCACGAACCTTGTTCATGACGGCGGGGTCCTCCACCACCGAGTATGTCAACCGCATATTGTTTCTGGCCGTTGGCGCGCTGGAAACGATATCCAGCATCCTGGCGACGAGTGGAGGATCGACCGGCTCGTTCTTGTAACGCCGCACAGACCGACGCCCTCTGATCAGCTGTTCCATCTGACCGCCGTCCGGCCAGTTATCCAAAGGCATGCTTTCCTCCGGGTTCTTACCCGAAACCGAAAGCGCTCCGGTCGGGCAGACAGCCATGCAATGCTGACACTCGAAGCAGGCAGCTTCTCCGTCCTCCGTCATAACCGGATATCCGTCGGGATCGGCTTCAAGCGCCTGCTTCACGCAGTCCGCAATACATTCGCCACAGGCAACGCATTTTTCCCGATCGATTTTCAACTGTATCATGCTATCTGTTTCTCCTCATTGTTTTTCAAACGATACGGTCCCAATAGCACTCTGAAAAATAATGGGAAGAAGGCACCTTTTCGAAACCGGGGCACCCCAAAAAAACCGCCGGCACTACAAAGCAGCCTCTGTCCTTGTATGTGAAGTCCGATGTATCGGGTTCCGCCCCCATCAACCGGCCTTTCATCAGAGCGAGTGGGAGCATGAAAATGAATCAACCGTCCAGAATGGGACGCGTGTTCTCCGGGAATGTATTGGCTGCCTGCTCAAAAATGGTTGGGGGCAAGACGCGAAAAAAGATCAAATCCAGCGTGTACTCATATGGTACTAGAGGATTTGATCTTTTTGATGAAACGAAGCAATCGGCCCTTGAGAGGCGAACAATCAGATCATTCTGCCGGTGATCTCCTTCATGTGCGCCTGCATGATTTTCTCCTCATGCGCGGATTTCTTGTCCTTGGCCTTGCGCACCAGCCCCACGAGCTGCTCAATGTCGCACGGCTTGAGCAGATAGTCGAAGGCGCCCTTTTTCATGCCCTCAATGGCTGTCTCAATGGTGCCGTGCCCGGTGAGCATGATCACCTCCACCAGCGGGAAATCGGAACGAATGGCCTTGAGGGTTTCCAACCCGTCCATGCCCGGCATCTTCACGTCCAGGATAACCACGTCGATCTCGTTGTTCCTGCCCAGTTCATCCAGCGCCCCGGCCCCGCTTTCAGCTGTGGTCACTTCCAAATCCCGGGTCCCGAGCCGTTTTTCCATAATCTCCAGAAAACTCTTTTCATCGTCGACCAGAAGAACGTTTGCGAAGCTCATAGCACCTCCAGAGTCATCGTAGTTCCGTTCCTTGGGTGGCGTGGGGGCCCCCTCAACCCGATCCACTCACCCGCTTTCATGCCGCGCCGTCAAGCAGTCACTTGTCCGAGCATGCATTCCCACAGTACTTTCCTTCAATGAAAACGGTCAATCATTTCCATCAACAGGCACATTGAATCAAAAAGGCCGGACCGCCCCAAAGGACTGCATCCGGCCTTGTTCTTTCATACTGAAGCGCGCGCCCCTTATGGAATGAGCGGCTCGATACGCATGGTCGGACACAGACCCTTGAGGTCGCCGCCCATGTAGGCCTGAACCGTATTGTAGCCCACATCCTGAGTCTTCTGGGCGTGCCCCGCGGTCCTGTCGGGATCGCCGGCGTCGAAATACGCTCCGTTTTCCTCCAGGATATGCTGGATGCGATGGGCGAAACCTTCCACGAAGGCGGCCAGATCGCCCTCGGCCACAAGGCCGCCCTGCTCAAACCGGGTTTGCTTGCTGATCTCGCTCAGCAGCACCGTGTTTGTGGCCACATCGGCCTGGGTGCGGATGTAACCCCAAATCAGGGAGCCGTCGGGGATGCCGATGGGCTCCTCGGCGTCGATGATGGTGTGCGGCATGGTCACGCAGTCCTTGCCGATGGTCACACGCGCCTTCTCGCGGCCATAGACGAAGGAGTTGAAGCCCGTGAAGGTGCCCTGGCCCAGGTCGGCGTTGATGACCTTTCCTCCGTGGGCGGTCACGTTCATGCCCTCGTAATTCGAATTGATGATGTAGCAGTTCTCCTGCGCGTTGGAACCATCGCCCAGACGGGAATTCTCCACGTAGGCGCGCTGGCAGACCATGACATTGTTGCCGATGGCGCAATCGCCCCTGATGAGCGAATAGTGGCTGACGAACGAAGTATCCGGGAATTCCACCGGGATCTCGGGCTGGGCCGCATTGTAGACCGGCTCGAAGTCGTGCTTGCGCGCTTCGCAAAAATCCATGAACACGCCGGACGGACGGTGATTCTCATCCAGAGTGAGATACTTTTCGAGCACCTCGGGCGAGTGCTGGTAGTTGATGGAGAACACACCCGGATTTTCGATGAGAATATGGCCCGGCTCGATGCGCCGCCCGGAAAGTTCTCCGCCCTGCACATAGGCGAACGCGCCCACAATGCAGTTGTGGCAGGAGGAAAGGTCCACGGTGGCGAACGGCTCAATGATGCAGCCCTCCACGGGAGTACCGTGGATATTGGAATACTGCAGGGCGATGGTGTTCAGGATCTTGAAGATCTCCACGTTCTCCGGATCGTGGGAATTGTTGTGCACCAGAGTCTTGACCAGAAAGCTGTGCCGAATGGAAATCCGCTCGTCCTGAAAGAGACGCAGCTTGGCCCCGTGCATGTCGACGACGGTGCCCTTGCGCTTGAGTTCGTCTCCCCGGATGTCACATTTGTACACCACGGAGAGTTCCACTTCGGTCTTGCCCAGGAAGTAGGTTCCGGCAAGGCTGGAATGCTTGAAGCTGAAAGAAAGCGGATGCTGATGCGTCAGCGCGTAGAAGCCGTAATACATGGCATGGCTGTCCATCGGGATCTGATTGCGGACGTATTGGGAGACGTCCAGGCCGGGATCGCGCAGGTTGGCGCTCACCCGGGCCACCACATGTTCGATGAGGTTGTTCAACTCTTTCATTTCGGTCCGATTCCTCACGTTTTACTGTTGAAAGGCCGGGAACAGAAATACCGCCCCCGGCCGAGACAGGTCAACAATCATTATCCTCCCAAAGTGATCGGCATTCCCTGCATGGGCCAGATGACCAAGCAGGCAAAACCGGTGACCACCATGAGCAGGATGCTCGCCGGAATGCCGTAGGCGAAGAATTCTCCCGTGGAGAACTGCCCGGAGTCGTAGGCGATGGCGTTGGGGGCTGCGCCCACCAGCAGCAGGAACGGCATACCGGCGACCACCAGGGCGGAGTACAGGATGACGTCCGGCGCCACACCGAGATACGGCGCAATGACCAGGGCCACCGGCAGGGAGATGGCTATGGCGGCCACGTTCATGATGAAGTTGGTCATGATCATGACGAAGAAGGCGATGCTCATGACGAAAATGAACCAGTTGGCCTCCTGGAACATGACCAGCCAGTTGACGGCCATCCACTTGGCCGCCCCGGTCTGCCAAAGGCAGAAACCGATGCTCATGGCCCCGGCGAACAGCAGGATGATGTTCCAGGGAATGTCTTCGAGGTCCTTGAGGTCAAGGATCTTGAAAACAAAGAAAAGCACGGAGGAAACCAGGATGATTGCGGTCTTGTCCAGCGCCTTGAGCTCGGGCACGAAGGCGCGGGCGCTCATGATGGCGATGACGCCGAAGACCAGGACGGCGGCCAGTATCTCCTGACGGGTGATGGGCCCCATCTTGGCATTCAGCTCCCGGGCCTTTTCGCGCAGCCCAGGGATGGTGGCCTTTTCCGGCTTCAGGAATACCATGAAGAAGCCCCAGAGCACGAAGACCATGATCCATCCCACCGGGAACATGTACCAGGAGAGTTCGAAGAAGCCCACATCGCGCTGCACGATCTCGTTGAAGAAACCAAGGGCCACGGCGCCGCGCGCCGCCCCGAGCAGGGTCACGATGGACCCGGCGCCGGCCACGTAGGCCATACCGATGAACAGTCCCTTGCCGAACTTGGTCTTCTTGTTGCCTTCGCCGTACAGGCTGTAGATGGCCAGCAGCAGCGGATAGATGGTGGCCGCCACCGCGGTGTGGGCCATGATATGGGTCAACAGCGCGGTGACCACGAACACGCCCAGGTAGATCATGCTCGTCCTCTCACCCACGATGTCCAGCATCTTGTAGGCCAGACGCTTGGTCAGGCCGGTCTTGGTGAAAACCAGACCGATCATGATGGATGCGAAGATGAACAGGACCGACGGGTCCATGAAGTCCCTGAAGGCCACGCTTGCGGGCCGCACGAAGAACAAGGCCTGCATGACGCCGATGAGCAGGGAGGTCACGCCGATGGGCACAACCTCGAACACCCACCAGGTGCCGGCCAGCAGGAAGATGGCGATGGCGCCCTTGCCTTCCTTGGTCAAAATGAAATGCTCGCCGAGTGGGTCCACCGCATCGGGCCACAGGGGACTGAAATAGACGATGACGAACAGGGCGATCCCCGCCATCATGAACACGAGACGTTTCCAGTCGAACGTCTTGGTATGCGCAGAACTCATGACTACACTCCTCCTTCCAGACAATTACAAAGTGCAGGCCATCATCTGGCTGCGCACCACTTCGAAGATATCGCTGAGTCGCAGAACGCCGGTGACCTTGCCGCCGTTACGGACGACCAGAGGCTGTTCCGCACCGAAGATGTACTGGTGGATGGCCAGGCCGAGCTCGTCATCCTCCTCCACGGTCTCGCCCGTACCGGGAACGTGCATGACGCTTTCCACCTTCAGGGACACGGCCTTTTCGCACATGCCCTGCAGGGAGTCGTGCCACAGCCCGAACTTCTTGAACACGTCCAGCACGTACTCGCGGGTGAGCACGGCGCTTTCGTCTTCGTCTATGTTGGAAATCTTGGAGTAGTTGGGTTCCAGGGAGCGGATGATGTCGACCATGGTCACAAGACCGGCGAATTCGCCGGACTCGTCGAGCACCAGGACATCCCTGTGCGCATGGCATTTCCCGCTCTTGTTCCTGAAATCCTCATCAAGAGCCTCGAAAACATTCCGCAATGTCGCATCCGGCCCAACGGTCACGTACTGTGAAATCGGGATCATCACATCCTTGACCTTCATAGAACATCCTTCCTGCTGATCGTTAGGGCGTCGTCCGGAACCGTCAACTCCGGCCGCCGCCTGATTTAAGATCCTGAATCGATCTCAATTTCCGTTCCAGTTCCTCCATGTCCACCGGGGCGCCGATTTCGGCATACGCCCCCAACTTCATTGCCTCGATGGACAACGGAACCGCACCGGAATGGTTGATGAATATCACCTGCGCCTGCGGGCAGGCACTGCGTACGTCATTGAGAAAAGCCAGCATTCCGCGCTCCTGGCCCGTCACGCCAAGGAGAACGGCATCCACCTGCTGGTTGCAGGCCATTGCATAGGCCTCTTCCACATCGTCCGTGCCGTGCACCTGCACTCCACGCCTGGAGAGCTGCTGTGCCAGCTGCCTGCGGAAAGGGGCGTCGCTGTCGACAATCAGTACTTTCATTCATCTCCAAGATCGGTTCGAAATGCACCGGCTCCTCTCAGCCGGCGCCCCTCTCTTGGCAAGCCGCATGCCAATGCGACTTTTCACCGGGATATCAGCGCATTGTTCACAATTTCACAATCAAAAAACTTTCTTGAAGAACAAAATGAAACAAAACGTTTCATTTTGCAGCTTCCACCTTAAAACATTTTGAAACAAAAAGAGACAATCAATCCTGACAGCGATAAAGGACCGCTCCGGATTGCAACTCGTTGGCCAGAAAGGCCATGACCGCGCGGGAAGCCGCGCCCACCACGTCGTCGATGACCTCCACCTCCTTCCAGGTCAGGAAGTCGTAGAATTCGTCCTCGATCCCGCCGCAGATGACCGTGCCGACGTTTTCGGTGATGACCAGGCGGCAAAGATCTTCGGGAGAAGCATGGTCGAAAACCACCACCTTGTCCTCGCGGTCCACCAGTTCGCCCTTGACCCAGACCAGGGATATGATGAGCACGTCCGTGGTCAGGTCGAAGCGGGGCGCAACGTCGTTGTCCAAAAGGGGAATGAGTATCTTCTGCATGAGTCCGCCCTATTCTATCTTGTACAGCTTCATCTTGCGCCACAGGGTGCTGCGGCCCCAGCCCAAAAGGTTGGCGGCGGCCTGCTTGCGGCCCCGGCTCTTGACCAGGGCGTCCAGGATCATGCGCCGTTCCACATCCTCCCAGCTCTCCGTACCAGAGACCGGAACAGCCTTCCGGACCGGTTCCGGGTGCGCCGGAGCGGGGGGAGCCGGGTACGCTGCGGACTGGGGAGAAAGCGGTGCGCGCCCCAGATAGGCCGGGAGATGGCGCAGGTCTATGTGGGTGTCGTCACAGAAGTTGACCGCGTACTCGATGATATTGCGCAGTTCGCGCACATTGCCGGGGTAGTCGTAACTGCGCAGCAACACCAGGGCCTCGTCCGAGAAGCCGTCGATGCGTTTGTTGAAGCGGGTGCGGAATTCCTGGAGAAAGTGGTCCTGAAGCAGGAAGATGTCCTCGCCGCGCTCGCGCAGTGGCGGCAGGTGCAGGCGGATGACGTTCAACCGGTAAAGCAGGTCCTGACGGAACTTGCCCTCGGCCACCATCTCCTCCAGGTTGCGGTGGGTGGCCACGATGACGCGCACGTCAGCGTGGAATTCCTTGTTGCTGCCCAAGGGATGAATGATCTTGTCGTCCAGAAAGGACAACAGCTTGACCTGCAGGTTGAGGGGCAGGTCGCCGATTTCGGTAAGGAAGAGCGTGCCGCCGTGGGCCAGGCGGAAGCGGCCCGGCTTGTTCTGATCCGCGCCCGTGAACGCGCCCTTGGCATGACCGAAAAGCTCGGATTCCAGCAGGGTATCGGGCAGCGCGCCGCAGTTGACCTTCACGAACGGAGCGTCCGCCCGGTCCGAGGCCCGGTGCATCTGCTCGGCCAGGGCGTCCTTGCCCGTGCCGGTCTCGCCGGTGATGAGCACCGAGGAGTCGGTCTGGGCCACGCTGGGCACCATGCGGAAGACTTTGGCCATCTGCGGGCTGCGGCCCACCAGGGTGCCGAAGCCGTACGGCCCGGCTTCGGGGTCGGCGTAGTCGTTGAGCGCCCCCGCGGCGGTCACGGTTTCCACCACGCCCACCTGTTCGCCCTTTTCGTCCGTGACCGGGGCCACGGTGAGCTTGATGGGCAGCCGCCTGCGTTCGCGGTTGATGATGTCCGCGTCCACCTGCTGGATCTGGAAATGAGGACTTTTGAGATAGACCGGGCAGCCCTTGGTGCAGAAGTCGCAGCGCAGGGTGTGCAGGCAGGACATGCCCATGACCTTGTTGCGGTCCACGCCGGTGAGGGACTCGTAAGCCCCGTTCACGTGCATGATGGCGCCGTGCTTGTTCAGGACGGCCACGCCGATGGGCAGTTCGTCCAGCAGGCCTGACAGGGTGCCGGGCTGGGAAAAGAAGTCGCGGAGGCGTTTGCGTACGGCTTCAGACATGTAGAGGGTTTAGCACGCGCTCCCAATGGGTTCAATGGAACATTTTGAACCGTTTTCCTTTCACACGATGAAAATCAAACAGATGCCTCCCCCTTCCCTCCGCACAATTTGTGCACATGCTTGACAGGTTTTGCCTCTTGGGCAAATGGGGCGCTAATGGAGGTAAATTGAGTATGACAACACACATTGAAACCCGTTTCTACAAACTGACCGCCCTGCTGCTCCTCTCGGTGATGACCGTCGTCGGATTCGTCCCCCGCGTGGAGGCAGGCTTCATTCCCAACACAACCCTCTCCGAAACCATGAACAGAGGGCAGGACCTGACCACCGTGCGCCAGGCCCTGGAAAACAAGATGATCACCAAGCGGCTGCAGGAACTCGGCTACTCGCAGGAGGAAATCCAGGACCGCATGGCCAAGCTCTCCGACGAGGATCTGCACAGGCTGGCCACCGGCATCGAGGACGTGGACGTCGCCGGTGACGGCATCGGTTTCGTCATCGGCGTGCTGATCATCATCGCCCTGGTGGTGCTCATCCTCAACCTTGCGGACCGAAGGGTCACCATCTCATGACCGCGTTGTTCCGGACGGCCGCCCTGGCGGCCTGCCTGGCCTTGCTGATCGGCTGCACGGCGGCGAAAACACCTCTGCCGCAGCCGCCGCAGGGCATCGGTTCCAACATGGTCGCGAACGTGCCCTTCCATCCGCAGGAGGATTACCAATGCGGCCCGTCCGCACTGGCCACTGTCCTGAACCATGCCGGAGACAAGGTCTCACCCGAGACCATCGCCAAGGCCATCTTCCGCGAAAACATCCGCGGAACGGTCAGCCTGGACATGGGAATCTACCCCCGCGACCGGGGATTCAACAGCCGCTTCGGCAAGGGTGACGCCACGTCTCTCGTGGCCGCCATCGACGCGGGACAACCCGCGGTGGTCATGGTCAACCAGGGCTTTTCCATGGCCCGGAAGCTCCACTACATGGTGGTCACCGGCTACATGCCGGATTTCGTGGTCGTCAATTCAGGCCGGGAACGCAACAAACGCATCCCCTGGACGGAGTTCCTGCCGCAATGGAAGGAAACCGGCTACTGGATGCTGACCATTCAACCGGGAGGCAAGTCATGAAACGTCTCGCCCCGCTCCTGATGCTCCTGCTCCTGACGGCCGGATGCGCCATGCCGAAAATCACGGTGCACGAGGACCCTCTCACCCCGCAGGAGCATCTCGACCTCGGCGTCAGCTACGAGCACAAAGAGGAGTTCGAGCTCGCGGAACAGCAGTACCGGCAGGCCACGGACATTCCCGTCGCCTGGCTCTATCTGGCGAACCTCGCCTTTGTCCGCAAGGAGTGGAAGGAGGCGGAGTCCCTGTATGAAACCGCCATGGAAAAACTGCCCGACGATCCGCGCCCCCGCAACAACCTCGCCTGGCTCTACTACACGAGAAAGCAACACCTCGTCCGTGCGGAAGCCCTGGCCCGAAAAGCCGTGGCCCTGGCTCCCCAAAAGGAGAGAGCCGACTACGAGTGCACACTCGAATCGGTTCGGGCGGCCCGCCGGATCACCGACATGAAATAACACCTACGAAAAAAGGGCCGGTCAGCGAACTGACCGGCCCTTTGCAATGCAATGTTCGGGCGATCGGCTAGATGCCCTTGCCGGCCATGTAGTGGATCAGGTCGGCAACGCGGCTGGAGTAGCCCCATTCGTTGTCGTACCAGGAGTAGACCTTGGCCAGGTTGCCGCTCTGGACGACGGTGAAGTCCGCTTCCACGATGCTGGAATGCGGGTTGCCCACGTAGTCCGAGGAAACCAGGGGTTCTTCGGAGTAGGCCATGATGCCCTTGAGCTCGTTTTCGGCGGCCTTCTTGAGCACGGCCTTCAGTTCCTCGGTGGTGGTGTCCTTTTCCAGGACGGCCACGAAGTCCACCAGGGAAACGGTCGGGGTCGGGACGCGCACGGAGTAGCCTTCGAAGCGGCCTTTCATCTCGGGGATGACCAGGGCCACGGCCTTGGCTGCGCCGGTGGAAGTCGGGATCATGTTGCAGGCTGCGGCGCGGGCGCGGCGCAGGTCCTTGTGCGGCAGGTCCAGGATGCGCTGGTCGTTGGTGTAGGCGTGGACCGTGGTCATGACGCCCTTGGAAATGCCGAAGGTCTCGTGCATCACCTTGACGACAGGGGCCAAGCAGTTGGTGGTGCAGGAGGCGTTGGAGATGACGTAGTGCTTGTCCGGGTCGTAATCGGTGTGGTTGACGCCCATGACGAAGGTGCCGTCCTCTTCCTTGGCCGGTGCGGAAATGACCACGCGCTTGGCGCCGGCTTCAATGTGCTGGCGTGCGGTGGGGCCGGTGCGGAAAATACCTGTGGCCTCGACAACCACGTCCACTTTCAGCTCGCCCCAAGGCAGGTTGCGCGGGTCGCGCTCGGCAAAGCTCTTGACCTCGAAGTCGTCGCCCACGTACATGGTGTCGCCCTTGACGGTGACGTCCACGGGCAGACCGCCGTAGCAGGTGTCGTGGCGCACGAGGTGCGCGTTGGTTTCAATGTCGAAAAGGTCGTTGATGGCCACCACCTCGACAGTGTCGCGATGGCGTTCCCATATGGTCTTGAGTACCTGACGGCCAATGCGGCCGAAGCCGTTGATGGCGACTCTTACTTTACTCATATCTGCCTCCCCTAGTCTTCGAAGACGCGGTAGTTAAATTCATTGGCCAGTTCGCTGGCACGCTTGAGAGCCTTGAACATGCGGGCGTTTTCCAGTGCAATGCCGGACAGGTTGGCAATGCAGGAGAGGAAATCCAGCTCTTCCTCGTCAAAGCTGCGGGGAGCACCGGAATAAACGCGGAGCACGCCGACGACCTTGTCCGCGGCCCTGAGGGGAACGACCACGAGGGAGACAAGACCTTCTTCGGAGGCTTCCTTGCCGTACTGGAAACGGTCATCGGAACGAACGTCTTCGATGGTGACGATCTGGCCCTTGAGCACATCCTGGTCCAGGCGGCTCTTTTCCACGGAAACCGGACCCTTCTGCTCGTAACGTTCGCTCAAGCCGTAGGAGGCGCCGGGCAGCAGTACTTCCTGCCGCGCGTCCAGCATGCGGATGAAGCACCCCTTGGCGTCCATTGCCTGTGTCACCTGTTCGGCGATGTGGGAAAGGACCTTGGACGGCTCAAGGCTGGAGTTGATGGTCTTGGCGATTTCATAAATCGATTTGTAAAGTCTTTGAGGACTCATTTCTGACCTGCCTTGTTCTTGGTTTCAATTCAGTAAGGACTTGAATTAAGCCTTATGCATCAGTCTCCGGCGTCTCTCCCGAAAACAATAATTCGAATTCAGGCTCTTCCTTAAACCGACTGGAGCCGCGAAGCAAGCCCCTCCGCCTTCCAGCAGTGAATAAATTAAATGTCCGTCTCCAGTTCCGCCTGCATCCGATCCAGGAACTCCTGACGCGCCATTTTCTCATTCCACGGCGAATGACCACAGTTGTCCAGCAAAATGAAGCGAAAATCATGCAGCACGGAAGCAAGGGGCGTGCGCACGCCTTCGGCCGGATGCGAGTCGTGATCGCCATGGATGGCCACCACCGGGCAGCGGATGTCCCGGCCCATCTCCAGCAGATATCCGCTGGCGCGCATGTCCTGGAGATCGGCCCAGGCTTTGACGTGTACCTCGAAGCTGCAATGACCCGCCTCGAGGCTGGTCTCTATGGGCCAATAGGTGTCGGCCTTGCTCATAAGTCTGCCGAAGCGGGCCATGACTTCATCCTTTTCCTCACAGGCCGGGTCGGCCAGGGAAAGCATGAGGTGTCTGGCCTCAATGCGTTCGGCCGGGGTCAGCCGCCCCAGGCGCAGAGGCATGATCTCCTCGGCGTAATGGTCTTCGAAGACGCCGCTGCCGACCATGATGAGCTTGCTCACCAGCTCGGGATAGCGGGCGGCGGTGATGTAACCGAGCATGGCACCCCAGGACCAGCCCACCAGCACGGCCGGAATTCGGGCATGGGCCTTGAGGACCTGGACCAGTTCCTCCACTTGGCCATCCACGCTGTGAGCCGTCTGCATGGGCTCCAGTGCGCCGCACCACTTCGCGACGTCCCGGGCCAGGGTGAATGCGGAACCGGGCGCACCCGGGCCGCCGTGCAGCACTGCGGCAATATATGGAGGTTCTCCATGTTTTCTCAATGTATTCATAGGGAGGGGATGTATCAGGGAACGGCGTGGGAATAAACAAAAAGCCGCCCACGAAAGCGGCTTGCGGCATGGCGAAAAGACAGGGAACCAATCAGGCCTTCGGCTGTTTCACCCCATGGAAGCGGCCGAGGCGGAAGAAAGAACTTCAGTTGAACAGCGCCTGGTCCCTTTCGGTTTTTCGGACCTGCTCGAAACTGTCCTGTATTTCCTTTATTGTCCGCCGCAATCGTCTCATCTGGCGTTGATCCAGATAGATGACGGTCTTGTCACATCCATTGTTCTGATCAACCAGGGTAATGATCAGATAGGTCTGTCTTCCCGCGTTTGTCGAATAGAAACGGAATCCCATCTCGTTTTCGCGGCGGGCATACCCGCTCCGTCTGCACTGATCCGTACTGTCCAAGCCAAAGCAGTCGATTTCCTTTGAAGCATCCGCCTTGTTCAACTTGGCGACCCGGGTCCAGCGAAGCGCCTTTTCCACCGCCTCGGTCAAGGCGAACCGGATTTCCCCGGTGTTCTGTTCCAACACATTGGCCGTACCCAGTCCGGAGTCGGCTTCAAAAACGATGAAGTCTTTCCCCCTGTCGGCTCCGACTCGAATGCGGAACTCGGTATCGTACCACTTTTTCCGGAAGTCGTCATAGGACTTCCCATAGATCACCTTGCCGACGCGATATATATTGAATGCATTCGCGTCTCGCACACCAAGGAGACAGCAAAAGCAAAAAGCGGTCGCTACAACTTTCAGAAACCCCTGCCGCATAAGTCCTCCAGCTATTTCCCAGATAAAACTCTCTACGCTCCATACTTCACTCACGTGTATACTACAAACAAAAAAGCCAATCTTTAGATTGGCTTTACATTTCACGTTTCCAGACCGGGCCTGAGGTCAGCCTCCCGGCTCGCTTTTCCCGCCGCTGCGAAGCACAAGATATCCCCCCACTCCGGCCACCAGCGAGGCGAACAGGATGCCGATCTTGGCCAGCTCCACCAGACGGGTGCCTTCTTCATAGGCCAGGTTGCCGATGAAGATGGACATGGTGAAACCTACACCGGCCAGCCAACCGGCGCCGTAGAGCTGTTTGAGAGTGACGCCCGCCGGGCACCGGGCAAAGCCGAACCTGTGAAGGACCCAGCAGCTGCCGATGACCCCCAACTGCTTACCGAGCACCAATCCGAAGAAAATGCCCAGGGACACGGGGTGAATCAACTCGGACACGATGTCGGCCTCCAGGGCCACCCCGGCATTGGCCAGTGCGAAAATGGGCATGACCGCAAAAGAAACCCAGGGGTGCAGACCGTGTTCGATGTTCTGCAACGGAGTGGTGCCCTTTTCATAGGTGTGTTCCATGGCCGCCAGGGCGCGCTGCTGCTCCTTGGAATTCAGGCCGGGCACGCACTGCTCGGGCGGATTGGCCCGCTCGTAATCGGCGATGTGGCGCTTCAGTTTCTCCACGAACGCACCGCAGTCTATGCGGGTGGCCGCCGGAATGCTCATGGCCCCGAGCACCCCCGCAATGGTGGCGTGGATGCCAGACAGGAGGAAGGCCAGCCACATGACCATGCCCAGCGCCAGATAGGGAATGCTGTGGCGCACCCCGAGCCTGTTGAGCCCGAACATGCACGCGAGCACGAAGAGTCCGAGAACGAGGGCGCTGATGTTCAGGGACGAGGTGTAGAACACGGCGATGACCAGGATGGCGCCGATATCGTCCACGATGGCCACCGCGGTCAGAAACACCTTGAGGGAGATGGGCACCCGGTCGCCCAGCAGGGAGAGAATGCCCAGGGCGAAGGCGATGTCCGTGGCCATGGGGATACCCCAGCCGCCTATGGATTCCTTGCCCGCGTTGAAGAAGACGAAGATCAGAGCGGGAACGACCATGCCGCCTATGGCCGCGGCAATGGGCATGATGGTCTGGCTCGGGGAGGACAGGCCGCCCACCAGAACCTCGCGTTTGATTTCCAGCCCCACCAGAAAGAAGAATATGGCCATGAGGCCGTCGTTGATCCACAGGATGGCCGCCTTGGAGAGCTGCCACGCTCCAATCCCGAATGTCAGCTTGGTCTGCCACAGGGAATGGTAGGTATCGGCCCAGGGCGAGTTGGCCCAGACCATGGCCAGGACGGCCGCGATCATGAGCACGAGACCGCCGGCCGCCTCCATTTTGAAGAAATTTTCGAACGGCTTCATGATGCGTTCAATGGGAGGAATGTGATAATCATTCATACGAAAAACCTTCCATTCTCCGCCTCGGCGGTTAGTTCACGGGCTCAAAGGCCTCGATGGTTTTCACGGAAAAGACCATGTAGGAAACGGCCTTGTTGGCGTCCACCACCACTTCCACCAGATCGCCGGAAGGCATGAGGATTTCGGCTTCAATGAGCGCGCCGTCAACATCCTCGGCCCGGAATACGGTCTTGCCGTCCTGAACGACCATGACCTGGAGTTCGGTGCCGGACAGGCGGTTCACGCCCTTGAGCCAGGAATATCCGGTGATCCGTCCCTCCCGCTTCACGGCCACGGCCCTGACCACCACGGTGTGGGTCATGCCGTCCACGCCCACGTATTCGCCCTTGTAGGAAGAACGGTAGGCGTGGGCCGAGCCGTATTGCTGTCGGGCGACCTGCGGAATGATCTTGGTGCTGGGAATCGTGCTTTCAGCCATGGCCGCCACGGTCGAAAAGCTGACGAAACTCAAAACCAGCAGCAAAGTGCGCATATACCGTTTCATGAGTCCGACTCCTGTTGTGGTTCGGGTGGATCGCTTTGCAGGGGACACTGGCCGCTATCCTAACGCGTTCTCCATAAGAATCAAGACGGATATACCGAAATATACCCGTCTTGATGCATCTTTTCGGAGTGACGGCTATCTGCTGCTCTGTTCCTGCAATTGACCGATGAGTACATGCAGTTGTGCGGAAAGCTCGGCGACCTGACGGATGCCTTCCACGGACTGGACAATGTTCTCCGAAGTTTCCGCGGATATCTGGTGGATTTCATCCGTGGACCGGTTGATCTGCTCGGAAGTTGCGGACTGCTCCTCGGCGGCCGTGGCGATGGAACGGACCCTGTCGGCCGTCTCGGAGACCTGGGTCAGAATGTCCTGCAACTTTTCACCGGACTGCTCGGAAAGCTCGGTGCTCTGCTCCACCAACTGCGCGGTCTCCGACATGGCCGAGATGCTGTTTTCCGCACTGGTCTGGATGGCGGAAACCGCCTGCTCCACTTCGCCCGTGGCCTGCATGGTCTTTTCGGCCAACTTGCGCACCTCGTCGGCCACCACGGCGAAACCACGCCCGGCTTCTCCAGCTCGGGCGGCCTCGATGGCCGCGTTCAAGGCCAGCAGGTTGGTCTGGTCGGCAATATCGCTGATGACGCCCATGATGGCTCCGATGCCCTGGGCCTGCCGCCCCAGATCGTTGAGCACCGAGGTCAGGGTGTCGGCCTTTCGGCTCACCTCCTTGGAGGAATCGATGACCCGGTTGACGACATCCATGCCGATGTTGGCGTGGGAACTGGCCGTGTCCGCGCCTTCTGCGGCAGCCCCGGCATTCTGGGCGACCTCCAGGACTGTGGCGTTCATCTGTTCCATGGCCGTGGCCGTTTCCTGGGTTCTGTCCTTCTGGGCGTTACTGCCCTTGCGGATGCTTTCGGCCATGGCAGTCAGTTGATCCGCCCCGCCGGCCAGGCTGGTGGCGATGGCCAGCGCCTGCTCCGTAACCTCCTGAATGGTATGCAGCAGGGAGGTCACCCGGTTGCGCTCCTTTTCCGCGTCCTGCATGGCCTGTTTGGCCCGCTCGCTCTCCTCCAGGGCCTCGGCCCCCCGCTGTTCGGACTCCCGCATCTTGCTGCGCAGGGTGTCCACCATCTTGTTCACGGCGACAACGGTTTCGCCGATGGCGTCGTCGGCGTCGTAGGAAGCCTTGGCGTCAAGGTCGCCGGCAGCGATCTGACCGGTGACGTCGGACAAGGCATGCAGAGGCTGAACCAGACGACGGATAAGGAAGACGAAGAACAAGCTGGCCACCAGGGTGCCTGCGGCCATGATGCCCGCTCCGGACAGAAGCATGGTGGTGTCCGTACCCATGTTCAACTTGCTGTGGGCCAAAGACAGGCCGATGTGCCAGTCCCAGGGCTCGTAGTAGCTTACATAGGCCAGCTGCGTGGACCGGCCGTTGTCGAACTCGATGAAATTGTCGCGTGTCGCCAGAATGGCTTTCACGGTTTCATCGGAAAGGTCGCCCAATTGATTCTTGCGGAAAACAAACGACCCGTTGGACAGGGCCGCGAAGCTGGCTCCCTCGCCGTTGTATGCGATCTTGTCCAACACCTCCCGGAGCTGCGGGGTCATGATCTTGCGACCCACGTAAATGACCGCCACGATTTTCCCGGAACGGTCCTTCATGGGCTTGTAAGCGGTCAGATACCAGTCGTTGACCACAAAGGCCTTGCCCCGGAAGGTCTCCCCGCGCATGACCGTCTTGTAGACCGGGCTGGTTTCGGGAATGTAGGTACCCACGGCCCGGGAACCGTCGAGTTTCATGACGTTGGTGGAAACCCGCAGCAGCTTTCCGGGCAGGACCTGGAAGATGGTGCTGGTGCCGCCAACCATCTTCTGGACCCGATCCACCAGCTCGAAATTGTTGTTGACGGCCGTCGCGCCCAGCATCAGCGAGGGAATGCTCCCGGTCTCGGCCTTCTTGGTCACCTGGTTGACCATACGGGTGTCGACCGGCTGCGACTCGTCCAGCCCGAACCCGCCCACGGCGGCGATCTCGTTCTCCATAAGCCCCAGGTCGGAAACCAGCTTTTCCTGGGTGATGCTGTTCTGCATCTCGATGGTATCTTCAAGGCTGGTTATCACGTCCCGCATGGTGGAGGACCCCAAAAAGTCCAGGGCATTGGTGGAAATCACGTAAGCCGTGCCCACTGCCGCCAAAAGCAGGAACAGAGTGGAAAAAATAATGGAAAGCATCAACTTGGCATTGAAGGTAAGATTGCGCATGTGAACCCCCTGGTATGAGCAACACGTTCCCGGGGCGCAGCCCGCCACCGAGGAAACAGAGAACCACCGGCCCTCGACAGGAAACATCCCTCAGTTTCCTACCGGCGATATGCGCCAATACCGCAATCATCCTACGATCCGGGAGGAAATACACAGACGCACCCGGAGACGAATGCAACAAAGGCTTACCTTCCTGAATACAAAAAAAGCCCGGCATTCACCAGGCTTCTTTACATTTTTTCGACAAATCCATGTCTCATTCCGAAGAAACAATCTCCTGCACCCGCCCCACCTGGCCGTCCTCCAGACGCACCTTGATGCCGTAGGGATGGGAGGGCGACTTGGTCAGCAAAGTCCTGACGACTCCTTCGGTGAGACGACCTGTACGCTGATCCTTTTTAAGGATGATGCGCACACGCAGGCCCGGTCTGATATCCTTGCGAGCGGGGACCGCCATGATCAAATCCCTCCCGAAAATTCGTTTCCACTGCACTCTTTCATAAGCTGTTCCTTGCTTTGCTCCTGCATGATCAACGCGCGTCGGACAGAGCGAGTTTGACGCCCAGAGCCAACAGCACCGAAGCGGTCAGCCCGTCCATGACACGCCGGACCCCGCTTGATGCCAGCAAAAGCCCGGCTCGGTCAACCATGGCGGCCAACAGGCACTGCCAGATCATGGCGATGATGAAGTGCACTCCGGCCAAGGCCTGGGCCTGGAACACGGGGTTGCCGGCCGGGTCTATGAACTGGGGCAGGAAGGCCATGTGGAAAACTATGGCTTTTGGGTTGAGCACATTGGACAGAAAACCCTCGCGCAGGGAACGCAACGGGAAAAAAGCGCTGCCGGACGCCCCGAGATCCCCCCCGACCGCCAGCCCGCGCAGGGCGTGATGCGCGCCCATGAGCCCGAGCCAGATGAGATAGGCTGAGCCCAACAGCTTGACCGCGCCGAACAGTCGGGCCGAACCGAGCAGAATCAGGGAAAGCCCGCCGGCCGAGACCGTCGCATGCACGAACAGCCCCGAACAGATGCCCAGGCTCGTGACCGCACCATCGCGGAAACAGCCGCGCAGGCTGTTGCGGGCGACCATGACCGTGTCGGCCCCCGGCGCCAGGGTCAATACGGTGATGGCGATAAAAAAGGTGATGAACTGGCTCTCGCCCATGATGTCCTCCTTTGTCGGACGGTTCCCGTTTCATCGAACAATGATGGTGGCGTCTGGAAAATCACCACCCGGAACCGGAGCACTCTGACGGTGCCACAGACAGTCATGGAAATTCTATCAAGAAATTGCTGATGTTACTAAGGAATGGGGATCATTGAAAAGAAGGCGCCGCCCCCCTGGCATCCTTCGATCAAGAGCCATCTCTGACGCTCACGTTATCGGGAGAATTGTCTCACGATTGCGTCCACCTCTCCGCCGGCCTTCATCTTTTTCAACAATGCGTTGAACGCGGCCACGAAGTCTGCGGTGTCCGCCTTGGCCGAAAAACCGAGATAACTGCTTGCACCGCCGAGGATCCGGCTTTCGACCACGTCATCCGAACGGCCGCGAAGCCGACCTTCGGCGACAAGACGTTTCAGACTCCAAAGGGCGGCATACTTATCGCCGATGTAGCAGTCCACTCTGCCCATGACGAGTTTCTGGAGATTCTTTTCCGTCCCTTTGACTTCCTCCAACCTGATCTTCCCGGCCGCCACAGCATTGCAAAAATCCTCCCCCCCCAAGGCGAACCCCAAATTGACGCCGAAGGCCAGCCCGAAATAATCTTCGGGAAACTCGGTACGCTCGTTCCCCAACACTCTCTTATTGCAGAACACAGCCATTTTTTCCTTGAGAAGGGGCTCGGAATACGGATGTATCCAAGGACGCTTTCCAGGCCGATAATAGGGAGGAAAAATGCCGAAAGCCGTGCCGTTCTTCACCTGTGAGAGCGCCCGTCTCCAGGGCATGAGCTTGATTTCGACGTCATACCCGTCCATCCGTGAAAATATCTTCCGAAGCATCTGCACGTAAATGCCGTCATTTTCCCCGTTGTTGTCGAAACAGTACGGCGGATAATCAGAATCCCCGACAATAATGATCTTTTGCGCAGCCACCGCCGGAAGCGCATGAAGCGCTGCCGTCACCATTGCCGCCAACGCAAACGCAAAGAGTTTTCTCATGTCTCTCCTTTGGCTGAGGTAAATGCCCCTCCGGTGCGAAAGACTGCCGGAGCTGATATACCGGCCCGCCTGTCGGCGGGCCCTCTTGAAAAAAACAAGCCGGAAAGTCAAGGGCCGCAGCCGTAGCCGCGGCCCTTTCCACGCGAACCCTTGCCTTATGTCCTCATTAAATAATGCACCGCTCCATGATCTTTTCCACTGTGCCGTCCGCCTTGATGACGACATCGCCCCGAATGCCAGAACGCTTCCTGAAACCTGTCAACTCACCGGAGCTCCTCCGCTTCATCCGGGATGAATCCTTGAAGAGAGATTTCCGCTCGTCACAGCCTAGCAAGAGAAAAAACGAGAGCAATTATAAAGAAAACCGGCAATGGTGAAGACCATGTAGTCCAACCGGCCAGAACGACCCGCGGGAAAAGGCGCCTAATCGCCAGCCTGGATGGAAGGAAAAAGGATGATGAAGGAGCTGCCTTTGCCGACCTCGGATTCCACCCGGATGCTGCCCCGGTAATGCTCGACGATCTCCTTGCAGATGGCCAGCCCGAGCCCCGTACCCTGCGGCAGGATGTACCCGTCATCTTCCTGCTTGGCCTGGGTGAATTTTTCAAAAATACGTCCGCAATCCTCCTTCCGGATGCCGACGCCGGTATCCGTAACCCTGATTTCCACAAAGGCATCGTCCAACCGGGAAGCGCTGACCGAAACGCTTCCTTCGACCGTGAACTTGGCGGCGTTGTTGATCAGGTTGATGAGAACCTGCTCGATGCGGTCCGGGTCCGCATGGATACGCGGCAGATCGGGAGGAACCGAACTGGCCAGCACCACGTCCTCGCGCACCTCGAAAAAACCGGACACGGCCTTGAGCACAAGATCAATCAGATCGACGAGATCGACCTCCCGGTCATTCCAGACCATGTTCCCGGATTCGATCTTGTTCAAGTCGAGCAGTTCATTGATGAGCCGGGTCAATCGCTCGCCTTCAAGTTGTATGATTCGCAGATTGTCCATGATCCGACGCGCCTTTTTCCCGCTGGAGCGCCGCCCCACGGCAAGAGGCGTAAACGTGTTGTCGAAATCCTTGGCGATCAGTTTGGTGAATCCCAGCACCGAAGTGAGCGGCGTACGCAATTCGTGGGAAACCTGCGACAACAAGGAGGACTTGATCTCGTCCAGATCCTGGAGATGGCGGTTGAGCGCCTCCAGTTCCACGGCCTTTTCCGCAAGCTGGGCAGTACGTTCACGCACCTTTTCCTCAAGCTCCCGGTTCAGCCGGGAAAGCTCGACCTCGGCATCCTGGCGGGCCTGCATGGTGGAAGCCAGGCTGGCGGTCATGGCATTGATGTTCCTGGCCAGTTCGCCCAATTCATCCTCGCCCAGCCCTTCGACGCGGTGCTCCAGGTCTCCGGTGGCAATGGCCTGGACGGACCTGACGAGCCGCTGCACGGGTTTACCCACGAATTGCCGCAGCAGAACGGTCAGGGAAAAAATCAGCCCTGCGCTTGCCGAGAATATGCCGACGATGAGCAGGTCGAAAAGTTGGGAAAACTTCCCGTAAAGCGGAGCGAGATCGAACCCGATCTCCACCTGCCCCACATAGCCGAGCCCGAGCCTCTTCTCGACCACATCGCGTTTCAATATCAATATATCGCCGTTTTTCTGCGGACGCGGACGCTTAGAGGGGACCACCTTCATGCCGTCGGCATCGTAAACCTCAACGAACAGAACCTGGCTGTTCTCGAGAAGACTTTCCGCATTGTAGACGAGCACCCCGTAGGCTTGCCGGGCCAATGGCTCCTGGCTGAACTTGGCGAAAAGATCGGTCATGTACTCGGCATCGTCCCGGGCGTGATCCTTGAGCCTTTCAATATGGATGCGGACCAGGATCAGGCTGGGGATGACCATGAACAGGATCAGCCCGATCACGATGATCAGATTAATCCTGAAGGAAAGCCCGGTTCTGAAGGGCATTCGAAAAAATACACTGCTGTCCTGCGTTTCGGGCATCACTGGAGGATTGCGGTGGGCACTTCGATGTTTCCGGAAATGATATCCGCCTTGAGTTCCTCGACCCGCGAAAGCACGGATGCGGGAATGATGTCCCGGGTATACGTCATGGGACTCAGGCCGACGCCTCCGTTTTCAAGGTCGTAAAGATAGTTCCTGTTTTCGAACCTTCCGTCGACCACTTCGCCGATGAGCGTTTCCACGGCCACATCCAGACGCTTCATGACGCTGGTCAGTATGATGCCCTCGGCAAGATAATCCTGATCGGAGTCCACGCCGATGGCGTATACGCCATGGGCCCGGGCATAGTTGAACACACCGAGCGCGGAAGCTCCCGCCACGGGGAAGAAGACGTCCGCATTTTCCTGGTTGATCATCGACCGTGCAATCTCAACTGCCACAGAGGGATTGTTCCATGGCACGGTGCTTCGATCCAGCTCATCAATGAATCTGGTCGTCATTGTTATGGATTCATCCGCAGCCTTTGCGCCGGCCGCAAAACCACCCAGAAACTCGCGGACAGGGCTGGAATCGGTTCCGCCGATGATACCCAGCGTTTTAGTTCTGGACATGCTCGCCCCGATGAAACCGGCAAGATAGGCCGCCTGCCCGACGCGAAACGTGGTCGTGGCCGTATTGGGCAGATAATTGTCCATGAGAGTGTCCATGAGGATGAACTTGACCGAAGGATGCTTGGAGGCGGCCAACTCCACGGCCTGTTTCATGGTGAAGCTGGAGCAGAAGATCGCCGAACAACCACCGGCCGCCAAAGTGTCGAGAATCGAAACGGCTTCCTCAAGGGTCCCTTCCTGACGCTGTTCCAGAATGAACTCCGCGCCGTATTTCTGGCAGCCGCGCACCAGTCCTTTGTACTGCATGTCCAGGTAGCCACGGTCGCCAAGACCACTGGTGTCGAGAAACATTCCGATGATGAGCTTGGATGGAGCGGTCCGGCTCGCAGCACTCTTCTCAACATCGTTCACGACCGATTCATCCGAGCACCCGGGCAGCAGCAAACATGCGGCAAGGGATAGCAGCAAAGCCGCCAGCACCGTCCTCACACGGAACAAAAAATCGGCATTTACTCCCATCATACAGCTCCCCCGGAACAAACGCCTTTCCCGGAAACAAGGTTTGTAAAAAACGATCACACACTTTTTCCCTTCAAGCAAGGAGGTTATAATCATCACCGAATCACCCGACTCCTATGCGGATACGACGTGCCCCCATGCGGGCGAAAGGATTTTCCCGTCGAAACAAGGACGAACGAATGCACCACAAACAACGCTACAAAAGCTTGTTACGTTCTTTGTGGCTGTGTATATGAATGTTACGATCATGTAACATGTATTGAACTCATTCATATTTAGATGCTAGCGTGCAGTATTCTCTACTCAGCGGAGGAAAAATGGGCACTGAAAACAAGATCGAAAAATACATGGCCGAGAAGGACCTGCCGAAATTTTTCCGTGACCTGGCGGACGCTCTCGAACATGGCGGCAAGGATGAATTCGTCTGCGTGGAGGACTTCGCCAAATTCAAGCTCAGCGTGAAAAACGAATTCGGCCAGATGACGGTAAAGGCTAAATTCAAACCCGCGAAACCGTGTGAGCCCCCTAGCGTTTCCGAAGAGAGAGGCGCATCCGGAGACCCCGGAAAACCAAGATACAAATCACTCAAGAAGCGCATGAAAAGCAGCTTCAAGATGATCGTGAAAATGATCCACGACGGAAATCTCCCGCCGAAGGCAGCCGTGGATTCCTTTCTTTCCGATTCGAAACTGATGGTCACCTACCCGGGATTCGGCGACGAGTTCTATGGCGAATACATCGAGGCGTGCAACGCTTTCAGAAAGGCTTACGAAGCCGAAAGCATCGCCCTGTGTCTGGAGGCCGTGAACGTTCTCTCCAGCCAGAAAGGGCAGTGTCACGCCAAGTACGATTGAAACACAAAGCCCACAATGAAAAACATGAAATTGATCAAGGACGAAAAAGCGGACGCGTGCCGCGTCTTCCCGGTTGTTGCCGATGAGGAAATTTCCGAGGCGGATCAAGAACGCTTCTTCAGCGTTGTCTCCGTGGACCTCGCCCCCTGGCAGGTGGAGCAGGTGCTCACACCGTCCAACGTGTACGTCAGGCAGGAAAGCCTCCTGGCCGTGCACTGGCACCCGGAATTCGTGCCCATGGAACACATCCGCAAACGCGTGGACGCCATGTTCCCGAACCGCACCGATGAACTGCTCATCCCCACCCAACACAACGTCCTCATGAACTGGGACGGCTACACCGGCGTCGAGGTGGATTGCTACGCCAGCGGTTTCAACCGCAAGGTCCAGCTGCTGCTCCACTTCACCAACGACAAGGTGGAAAACGGCGGCGTGCTCAAATCCATGCTCGCCCACACCTTCAAGTACCGCTCCGGCCAGCTTTTCGAATTCATGGACACCATCACCAAACCGGATGAGGACCGCATCGGCAGGGCCGCACGGGCCACCGGCGCGGACCAGGAACTCATGGAATTCGTGCGTGTGAACGTGTCCAAGATTCAACAGCTTCTGGACGACAACTGGACCGAAGTGCCTCGTCTTTCGGTCAAGAACAAGCTGCTGCGCAACTGGTTCGACAGCATGCGCCCCGAGTTGGGCGACAATGCCGTGGACAGGATCCAGGCCTACATCAAGAAGATCAAGACCATCGTCAAGGAAGGCTTCAACCTCACGTTCTTCTACCGGGCCAGCGAGGTCATTGAAGAGGTCCGGGGGCTGGGCGGCTGCGTCGTCATCCCCCATCCCGAGCAATTCTGGCCCATCCTGCTGCGCAACTACGACGTGGACGGCATCGAGGTATGGAACCCTCAATCCCAGGAATACACCGAGTTCCTCATTTCGGTCGTCAACGAACAGAACGGCAGACGCAAATCCCATGAGCGGGACATGCTCATCTTCATGGGCGACGACTGCCATATGGGCGAAAAGACCAAACCCGAGGACCAGCAGGACGCGGAAAAGGCATCGCGCGAGATCGGGCTGCAGCCCGCCTGGGATGATCTGAACATCCGCAAGAAGCTCATCGTCAACAATATCGGCCGCCGTTCCGTCATCAAGGAATACAAGGAGCGACTGGCGGGCTGACGCTCACAACCGGAGGTTTCACCATGGCTGAAGAAAAGTTCGTTTTCGACTCGCTGCAGGACAGCGACACCATCAAACAATTCCTCGAGTCCCTGACCGAAGGCTTTGAAAAGGGAAACATCACCCTCACCTCCAACGGAGACGAAATATACCTGCGTCCCGAAGGCATGCTCAACTTCATGGTCAAGGCGAAAAAAAAGGGTAACGAAAACAAGCTGAGCATCAAGATTTCATGGAAGGAAGTCTCGGGGCCCAAAGACGATGAGCCCGGCGCTCTCAAAATCAAGTAGCGGCGTATGATCACATTCGAAGGTTTGGACGAGAATTTCAAATTTCTCGTGCTTGAGGTCGACAACCAGGCCCGCGCCACGCAACGCTTCATGGCGGCGCCCTCCCGGAAGGGTTTCACCAAGATAACGTCCCGGGACGACTACATCGACAACCTCAAGACCATCATCGAGAACAAGTGCTATTCACGCATCCATTCGGACAAATCCCTGGACAAGAACCAGCTCAATAAAATCCGCGCCGTGCAGGTCATGGGCGTGAACCTGGAAAAAATTGCGGACTATTTCGTGAACATCGTCAAACAGATGCGCTATCTGGATGACCAGTCCTTCATCACGCGCTACAACTTTGACGAGATCTTCGACATCATCTTCTCAAGCCTCGATCTGATCCGGCCGGCCTTTCAACGGGAAAACATGTCCGACGCGCTGACCATCTGCAAAGCCGAGCCGAGGCTGGACCAAGTCTACAAGGTCCACTTCGACAGGATCATGAACGAGATGGGCATGGGCCGCAACGCGCAGAGCCTGGTAACGGTCCTGTTCATATTCCGTTACTTCGAACGCGTGGGCGACGCACTCCTGAACATCGGCGAGGCCATCATCTTTTCGCTGCTGGGCGAACGCATCAAGATCGAACAGTTCGACGCCCTGCAGCAGACCCTGACCAAATCCGGCTTCAGCGATTCCTTCGCCGACATCGATTTCCGGGCCATATGGGGCACGCGCTCCGGCTGCCGCATCGGCAGGGTGGAATCCCGCAACGGCGACGCCCAACCCCGGGAGGAAAAGCAGGGCAGCATCTACAAGGAAGGCAACCTGGAGAAAATCCGCAAGGAACGCGAAAACATCATCCGCTGGAAAGAGGCGTTCCCCAACCTCGTGGCCGACGTCTACGGTTTCCACGAGGAATCGGACAAGGGTTCCATGCTGGTGGAATTCCTCAACGGCTGTACCTTGGACGAAGTGGTTCTTTCCGGCGACGACGACTTCGTGGGAAACGCGTTGTTCGTCTTCGAAAGCACCGTGCTCGACACCTGGACCAACACCCTGGAACGGCTGCCCGTGAAGACCAACTATATCTGGCAGATCCAGTCCAGACTGGACAACGTGCTCCAGACCCATCCCGAGTTCTGGCGCATGCCCAAATCCCTGGGCAATGCAGCAGTGCGTTCCACCGAGGAGTTGCTCGCCAAATGTGCGGACTTCGAGGACGAGTTGGAAGCACCCTTTTCAGTATTCATCCACGGGGACTTCAATATCAACAACGTGGTCTACAACCACGAAGCCCAACAGGTGCACTACATCGACCTCTACCGCTCGCGCGACTTCGACTACGTGCAGGACGTTTCCGTCTTTCTGGTGTCGAACTTCCGCATGCCGGTCTTCGAGGAAGGACACCGCGACAGGATCAACAACGTAGTCCGGCAATTCTACAACTTTGCCAAGGGATTTGCCGAGCAGCAGAAGGACAGCACCTTCGAAGCCCGCATGGCCTTTGCCCTGGCCCGGTCGTTCTACACCTCGACCCGGTTCGAACTGAACTACAAGTTCGCCAAGGAAATGTACAACCGGGCCATGTTCCTGCTGGAAAAAATCTATCATTACGGCGGGCGGCAGTGGGAAAAATTCTCCCTGCCCCTGGACATCCTCTTTTACTAGACGGCCCGACGCACAAGTCTTGGACCGAATAAAAAGTCAGATTGCAAGGAGCGATACGGTGAAGATCGGAGTCATTGGAACCCCGGGAGGCTGGTCGTCGGAGAAACTCGCCGACACTGTGGCCGAAAAGACAGACGGCGAGCGCGTGCTCATCAGCATGGACCAGGTGCGCCTGGACCTGCCTTCGGGCGACGCATTCTTCAACGGCCACAACCTCAAGGATTTTGACGCGCTGATGATCAAGAAGATCGGGTCGCGCTATTCCCCGGACCTGCTGGACCGGCTGGAAGTGTTGCGATACCTGTCGGAACGGGGCCTCAAAATATTCAGCCCCCCGCTCGCCATTCTGCGCGCACTCGACCGTCTTTCCTGCACGGTTTCGCTCCAGCTCAACGGCATCCCCATGCCGCCCACCACCATCACCGAGAGCGTGGAGCAGGCGCTGGTGGCCCTGGACAAATACGGCGAAGCGGTCTTCAAGCCGCTTTACACCTCCAAGGCGCGCGGCATGTTCATCCTCAAAAACGGTCCGGACGCCCGCAAGGCCATCGAGGAATACCGCGCGGAACACCCGATCATGTATATCCAGAAAACCATCGACCTGGGCGATCTGGACCTGGGCATCGCCTTCCTGGGCGGCCAGTACCTGACCACCTACGCCCGCTGCAAAACCAACGGCGCGTGGAACACCACCACCGAATCCGGCGGCAAGTACCGCGCATTCGAACCGCCGCAGGAAGTCATCGAACTGGCCCGCAGGGCCCAGGAGCCCTTCGGCCTGGACTTCACCTGCGTGGACGTGGCCCTGACCGACGACGGCCCCTACATCTTCGAGGTTTCGGTCTTCGGCGGCTTCAGAGGCATCCAGGAAACCAGCGGCATCGACGCGGCGGCACGCTATGTCGACTACGTCATGGAGAGGATATGATCATGAAGCAGACCGGAACCACCAGAAAAGAACTGGCCGCACAGGTCAGAGCGAACGCGCCCTCGGCCCACGAACTGCTGCTCGATTTCGGCGGCTGCATCATCCAGGCTCAGTCCAGCACTGTGGAACTGCATGAGGCCCTGGCCGACTATTTCAAGGAATTCGTCATTTCTTCCGGCACCCCGGAAATCGTGGTCACCGCCCACGAAGCCCCCACCCCGGACCTGCCCCTTGAATTCACCGTCAAGCAACCCGACCCGGGCAAGACCAAGATCAAGGAGGAATGGGCGGACCTCCCGGACGGGCGCGTGGTGCGAAAGCGCCTTACGGGCATGGCCTTCATCTTCGGCGAAGGTGAGAATGTGGCCGTGGGCCCCTGTCTGGAAAACTCCAACCAGGTCATCAATTTCATCAACAACCGCTTCATCGAATGGAAACTCAACCAGGGAGGCTTCCTAGGCCACGCCGCGGGCGTGATCCACAACGGGCGAGGCATTTCCCTGGCCGGTTTCTCGGGCGCCGGCAAGTCCACCCTGGCCCTGCACCTCATGAGCCGAGGCACCACCTTCGTGAGCAACGACCGGGTTATGGTGGAAGAAAACAAGTCGGGGCTGGTCATGTACGGCGTGGCCAAGCAACCCCGCATCAACCCGGGCACCGCGCTCCACAACCCGGACCTGTGCAGGATCGTCGACCCCGAACTGCGGGACAGATTCATGTCCATGCCCGCCGAGGACCTGTGGCAATTGGAGCACAAATACGACGCCCTCATCGACGAATGCTACGGCCCAGGAAAATTTCTGCTGCGCACACACATGGACGCCTTGGTCATCCTCAATTGGAAGCGCGGGGGCGGCCCCATGCGCATGGCTTTGGTGAACGCCAAAGAGCGCAAGGATCTCTTGCCCGCATTCATGAAGGGCACCGGACTCTTCTATCTCCCCTCCTCCCCGGACTGGCGGGGCGACCCAGGTGTGGATACCTATGCGGAACTGCTCTCCAAGGCCGACCTCATCGAGTTCTCCGGCGGCATCGATTTCGAACTGGCGGCCGACGTCTGCATGAAATACATGGAAACCGGACGGCTGCCAAAATAGCGGAGCAAAAATGCGCATCAGCATAACGCGCGAGGTGGAGATTCCCGACCGACTCAAGATAGAGCGGTACCGGAGAACCCCCGAACTGGGGCCCACGATTCTTTTCTTCAGCGGCGGGACGGCCCTGAAGAAAGTCTCGCGCGAACTGATCCGCTACACGCACAACTCCGTTCATCTGATCACGCCCTTCGACTCGGGCGGCAGTTCGGCCGTCATCCGCAAGGCGTTCAGGATGCCTGCGGTGGGCGACATCAGGAACAGGCTCATGTCCCTGGCCGACCAGTCCGTGCAGGGCAACCCCGAAATATACGACATCTTCGCGCACCGCCTCCCCAAAGACATGAAGCAGGAGGAACTGCAGAGAGAGCTGCAGCGCATGGCCGACGGCAAGCATCCTCTGGTGACCCGAATCCCGGACCCCATGCGCAAGATCATCCGCAACCATTTTCACCAATTCATAGAACTCATGCCCGAGAGCTTCGACCTGCGCGGCGCGAGCATCGGAAACCTGGTGCTCACCGCCGGGTACCTGGGCAACCGCAAACAGATGGATCCGGTTATCTACATCTTTTCCAAACTGGTGCAGGTGTGCGGTACGGTGCGGCCCATCCTCAACAAGGACCTGCATCTGGCGGCGCGCCTGCAGGACGGCAGTGTGGTCGTCGGCCAGCACAGAATGACCGGCAAGGAAGTGGACCCGCTCTCCTCCCCCATAGAGGATATCTGGTTGACGAACTCCACTGAGAGCGCCGACCCCGTGGAAGTGGAAATTCGAAAAAAGGTGCGGGACAGAATAGCTGATGCGGACCTGATATGTTATCCCATAGGCAGCTTTTACTCGAGCGTCGTCGCCAACCTTCTGCCCCAGGGGGTAGGCCGGGCGGTCGCGCAAAACACCTGCCCGAAGGTGTTCATCCCCAACACCGGTTATGATCCGGAGGCGTTCGGACTGAGCATCCTGGAGCAGGTGGCCCGCCTGCAGAAATACCTGCTGTGCAGCGGCGCGCCCGCCGGGGCGGACGTGCTCGGCCACGTGATCGTGGACACCAGGAACGGCCAATACCAGGGCGGCGTGGACAAGGAAGGCATACGCAAACAAGGGGTGCGGTTCGTGGACTGCACCTTGGTGACGGAGGAAAGCGCACCGTTCATCGACGAACGACGCCTGACGGAAGTCCTGCTGTCACTGACGTAATCGTAAACATTGTTTGAGGAGGTTTGGTTCATGCAGAAGGAAAAACTCGAAGTCAAACTGTCCCTGTCCTACAAGGAAGCGATCGCATACATTGAAGATCTGCTCAAAAGTCTCAACTCCGGCAAGATCATCGTGCAAAAGGACGACGATTTCGTGGCCATGTCGCCGCCGGAACAGGTGATGGTGGAACTGGGGGCAAAGGTCAAGAAGGGCAAGCACAAATTCTCGTTCGAGATGGCCTGGGCTGCTCTGGAAAGTGGAGGCTGCGTGAAGATCACGGACAAGGAGCCCGAGGCCAGGCCCGACGTTCCCGCCAAAAAGGAAGACACGGTTCCGGCCACAAAGAAGACCGCCTCCGTGGTCGCCAAAGAGACCGCGCCCCCGGCGAAAAAGGCCGCTCCCAAGAAGCCTGCGGCCAAAAAAACCGCAGCCAAGAAAGCGGCGGCAAAAAAGTCACCCGCCAAGAAGCCGGTGACAAAACCGGCGACCAAAAAAACGGCGGCAAAGAAACCGCCGGTGAAGCCCGCTGAAAAGGCCAAGGCGACCTCCGCCACGGAAGCCACCCCCAAAGCCACCGCAGTCAAGCCGTCAGCCACGCCCATGAGCAAGCCGACCACGACCGGGACCAAACCCTAGGGCACGACTGAACGCACGTTGAAACACGAGGAGGATTCCATGGGCACGGAAGATGCGGCCAAGTGTTTTGAGTGGAATGAACTGGTCGAAGTGCTCTGCATCCGAGAAGCGGAGCGGATGGACGAGGCGGAACGGAAAGATATCCTGAAACGCGTCAACAGCCTGGCCGCCCGGTACGGCCGGGAATACGTGGTCCGGAAAATCGCCCTGCTCTCTTCCCACTGACGAAAAAGGGAACGGCACGGGGTCAGCCGCCTCTGTTGCACATTTCCCGCTACGAATGAAAAAGGTCACATGGGCATGTGACCTTTTTTTGTCGCAACACACTATACACCTGCAGGAGGATCGGAGAAAGACCGCCCCCTCCAGGAAAACACCCATTTTCCCTTCATAATGCAATTTCCCATGTAACCCTCCCGTCTCCAGCCGCGTCCAAAGAGTAGGTGCCGAGACCACGCGACCGGATTTCAGCATGAGGAGAGGGGAGTCTCTGGAATTCGGGAATCCTGAAGTCGCTTACCTGGCATCCGGGTTGCACAAGCTGATTTGGGACGCCCTGTTTTGGTGAACGATTTCCTGAAGCGCCTGAGGGATGAGAGAGAGCTTCGGGGAAAACAAGGTCATCGAACCGGTTCGGCTTGGGCTTTCCGGGGTGTGGATGAGTGGCAGGAAAAATGTTTCCGAGGGGGCCACTCTTGACTACATATTTAACTGAACACATTAACGAAGTGTTCTCTTCAACTCCCGGTCGGCGACATGTATGCCGAATTGGGAGATTCATCTGTTTTCGCTCAGGTTCCAAACCAGTGGGCATGACGGGTTCATTGCGCCCGCCCCTCTCCGGCCCTGTTCACCCTAGTCCCGAATATGCGCACTCACGTCCCCATTCTTGCGCACTGTCCGTCCTGTTCCGTTCGGGAGGGGCCGCATGAAATCAATCTTCTCCTTCCCCTTTGCAGCAACGCTCTGTGTCCTGATGCTCATGCTCCTCGCCGGTTGCATGGTGGGCAAAAAGGCCGAAGAGTTCGGGTCCTCCATCAGCCGGCAAGAAGTGCCCCAGGCCGTGGCCGTGCTGCCCGTAGACTTCAGTGAGGCGCTCGGGGTCGACAACGCCACCGAAATCAACCCCGAGGACATGGAGTTCGTTGGCAATCTCGCCCGAGGTGTCCTGCAAAGCCATCTGGCGGGCAAAGGTTACCGCCCCCTGCTCACCGACGCCGTGGACAGAAAGCTGCACATGACGCCCGGTTGGCAGAATATGAAACCGCAAGAACTGTGCAGGCTGCTCGACGCACAAGGCCTCATCCTTCTCCAGGTCTCGGGCTGGACCATGCTCAACATCGCTGCGGTGGAAAACTTCATGTTCAGCGCCACAGCCCGCATGCTGGGAGCTTCGGGACAGGAAATCGGAGCCTGGTCCAGGACCGCGGACAAGCACCGCTTCTCCATCATCACCAGCTTGCCCGGCGTGGCCGGAACCGTGGCCGGATCCATGCTCGGCGATCCCATGAAAAAACAGTTCCGCCACGTGGTCTACGACTGGGGCCTGGAAATGGCTCAAGCCATACCCGACTGCCCGGAAGGCACGCGCCTGCCTGCAATCATCCTCGTGGACAGCAACGTGGACATGGGACTTTTCGGCGCGGGCGATCAGATCTCGGTCAGACTTCAGGCCGAAAAGAACGTGGCGGCCTTCTTCGACATCGGCACGTTCCGGAGCAACATTCCCATGCGGATGACCGGCCCGGGCAGGTATGAAGGACACTACGTGGTGCGCGAAGGAGACAACGCCACAAACCAGGAGCTTGCCGTACGCGTGGTCCGTCCCAACGGAGCCGAGCGGCAGTGGATCGAGGCGGAAGCGCCGCTGACCATCGACGGGGTCGCTCCTTCCGCGCCCGAGCCCACCGCCGTCGCCGCTCAGCGAGACGGCGTGCATCTTCACTGGTCACTTCCGGATGAGGAGGAAATTCTCTCCTTTGTGGTGGAACGCAATACCAGCCCGGTGGGCAGATTTCAGCGGATCGTCCAGACCGAAAACGCCACAGCCGTGGACAATGGTGTGGAGCAGGGCACGACCTATTTCTACCGCATTCGCAGCGTGGACCGCGCCTACAACCTTTCCATTCCCGGCAGTCCGCTTGAAGTGGTCATGCCGCTCTTCGACGAGGCCGTCATAGGCGGGGAACTCTCCGGCCCGCTGATCACGGGCAACTATTTCCTAAGAGACGACAGCGTGGTGCCTTCCGGCCGGACGCTCACAGTCATGCAGGGTTCACGGCTGCGCTTTGCACCGGATACGGGCCTCGACGTCCAGGGACGAGTGGTCATGCAGGGTGGAGAAGACGCCCCCATTATCCTGCGAGGAGCAGGCTGGCGGGGCCTTGTTGTGGCAGCGGACGCAGAAGCAAACCTCACTCACGTACAGTTCCGGGGAGCCTCGTCCGCCGTCCGCAGTTCCGGACGCCTGTCGGCTCGGGACGTACTGGCCCAGGGCAACGGCACGGGCTGCGCCATGAAACTGGATGAAGACGGTGCATTCAAACTCTCAAACGTTTATCTGTCCGGCTGGTCCTGCGCACTCGCCGTGGAGGGCGGCCAAGGCTCCGTGACGGACTCCACCCTGGCGGGCAATGAACTGGGTGTCCGTTTCACGGCCGGCCGACTTTCCCTGCGGCAAAACAACATTCACGACAACACCATGAACGTGGATGCGGCCCGGCAACTGGTCCTGCGTGAAAATTATCTGGGAGCCGCCGCGCCATTCGCGGCCCGCGTGTCCCGGTCCGTCATCCTCCAAAGCATCCTGGACGCACCCGCGCCCCATGGACGGATCATCACCCTGATGGAAGAGGAGGACCTCGACGCCGAGACCATCACCGCCAGGGCCGAAGAACACAAGAAGCTCGGCTTCAGACTTTTCAACGACCGCAAGTACGGCGACGCCCTTGCGGAACTTGCCAGGGCCGCCTCACTTCGGGCGGACCGGGATGTGGCCTTGTACCTGGCCTACACCCAGATGGAACTCGGGGAGGCCGCACTGGCCGAAAAAACGCTCAAGGCCGCGTTGGAATCATTCCCCTACGACTACCGGCTGCACCAGATCTATGTGCGCCTTCTGCTCGGCCACGGGCAGGTGGATGAAGCTTCGGATGTTGTGAACCGGGCGCTGACCATGGATCCGGACAACATAGCACTGAAGCACCTCAGAGACTACGTTCAGTCCGCAGCCCGCCCTGCGGAAGAGGGTGTGGCCGAATCCCCCCAACAGACAGAGTAAAGAAAAAGGGCACTCCTCATGAAACGTATGAAACTTTCGAGAGACGCCATGCACGGCTCACTGTTCAACCAAATAATTCGCCCCCTGGCCTTTGCGGCCCTTTGCTGCCTTGCAGGCCTGTCCGGTCCGGCCCTGGCGGCCGAGCCGGCCCAGGGGGAAAAACACTTTTCCCTGTCCTCCATGATAATCATCGCCGAAGGACAGGCCTGCCTGGGCCAGGAACGCTCACGCGCCCAGGCGCAGCAGATTGCTCTGTCCGAAGCCAAACGCACAGCTTCGGAACAGGTCGTGACCCACGTCACCAGCCAAACCAACGTGAAGGACGGCATGCTGACGGACGATCTGGTCAACGCCTATTCGCAGTCCACGGTCAAGGTACTGGAGGAACTGGAAAAGGGCTGGTTCCGGTCCGACGGCTCGGACGGCTCCACCGACTTCTGCTACCGGGTCAGGATCAGGGCCGAGGTCGTGCCTGCTCCCCAGGAAGCGGGACAGCGCAAAACCGGCATGAACGATCCGCGCGCGCCCCTCACCGTGGAGCTGTGGACCGGACGGGAGACCTACCACCTGGGTGAAGCCATGAAGTTCTACTTCCGGGGCAACAAACCATTCTATGCGCGGGCCGTGTACATCGACGCCAACGGCCAGTTGGTGGAAATCACTCCCTACGCCCGCTCCCGCCACTACGAGGGCGGCGTGACCTATGAAATACCGGGACGCGACGATCTCTTTTCCCTGCTCATCACCCAGCCCGTGGGCAGGGAACGTCTCATCCTCTACGCCTCCACCCGACCCATGGGGCAATACGACGGACAACAGGCCGGGAATCTCTACATGGTGCGGGGCAGCGCCCGGGAACTGGGCAAAAACACGCGAGGACTCACCGTGCTTCACGGAGAACAGGGCGCAGGCGTCCCGGCCAGGGCGGAATTCGCCGAAACCGAAACGCCGGTGCGCGTCGAACCATAACCGCAAACAAAGCAAAGATGCCCTTTTCCGAAAAGGCCGCAGGACGGAAGAGGAGAGACAACGCCATCTTTTGGAGGAAGAACAGTATGAAAAACTTCAGATTGATCCTTGCCGGGCTGTTGCTGGTGCTCCTGGCTTCAGGGTGCGCGAAAAAGGCAGCGCAACCATTGTCCCTGGAAGATACTCCGCCAAACCATTACCTACGCGGCATGGAACTGGTGGACGAAGGCAAACTGCCCATGGCCGACGCCCGGTTCACCCGAGCCCTGGAACTGGACCCGGACTATGCGCCCGGCTATGCGGGCAAAGCCCTGGTGACGGCCATGGGCGTCCCGTTCCAATCGAGCGGCAAGCACCGGAAGATAGAACTCGACTCCTTCCGTGACCTCATAGACAAGGCTGACGGCAAGGCCACGACCACAGCGGACAAATTCATCGTGGCCGTCACGGCCATGCGTGCGGAAACGGCGGCCAAGGACTCCAAGTGGCTCAAGGACGTCCGCAAATGGTATTCCCGGGCCGCGAAGATCAGGAAGATCGACGAAGGGCGACTGCCTTACTACCGCAATGTGGAAGCCCGCGACTACTTCATGGGCAAGGCATGGTTCGAAGCCGGTGAATACCGTGAGGCCCGCACCCTGCTCGGCATGGTGGTGGGCGGGGACGTGGGCCGCTGGCATCAGAAAGCCAACATCCTCTATTCGCGCGCCCAGAAGATCGAATGGGCCATCGCCAATTATACGGTCACGGGCGTGTCCCGCATCATCGCCTCCAAGGAACGGGTCTCCCGCGCGGATGTGGCCGCTCTCATGGTCAGCGAACTCAAAGTGGACAAGCTCTTTGCAGGAAGGCTGGCCTCCACCCCCGTGCCCGCTCCCTCCTTCGTGCCCGCGGACGTGAAGGACCACCGATTCAGGACGGAGATCGTGGATATGCTCAAATGGAAGGTGCGCGGCCTGGAGCCCGTCTATGACGCCGCCTCCCACGCCGAGCTGTTCCAACCCTCCCGCCCCGTGACCCGCAAGGAAATGGCCCTGGCCCTGGAAGACATTCTCATCAAGGTTTCCGGCGACGCGACGCTGGCCGACCGGCACTTCGGCCAGGACAACTCGCCGTACATCGACGTGAAGCCCACCGAGGCCTACTACAACGCCGTGGTCAACGCGGTGTCCAGAAACCTCATGCAGACCGACATCTCCGGCGCATTCCGCCCGAACGACGCCATGGACGGAGCCGAACTGCTGCTGGCCGTGGTTCGTCTGCGCAACGCCGTGAACATCTACTAAAAGGAGAAAGGATCATGAAACGCATCCTTGCAGTCTTCATCGCCGTGGGTCTGTTCGCCTCGGCGGCCCTGGCGCAGGAACAGCCCCAGACCGTGGACTCGCCGCAGGCCATCTTCGAAAAAGGATACATCCAGGTGGTGGGCCAATCCGAAGCCGGACAGACCCGGTTCAAGGCCAACCGCTCCGCCAAGGTGCTTGCCCAGCGCGAGCTGGTGGAAGTGATCAAGGGCCTCAAACTCATCGGCAGCACCACGGTCAGCGACGGCATGCTGGCCGCGGACACCATCCAGACCTCCATCCGGGGCTTCCTCCGGAACGCCGTGGTGGTGGGCGAGGAATACTACAATGGCGAAGGGTTCTCGCGCGTGACCATGCGGCTCAAACTGCGTGGCGACGACTCGCTCTACAGCGCGCTCTCCCCGGCCCTGCAGCAGCCCCCCGTCCAACTGGCCCTGCCCAGCCTCCCGGCCTTCGAACCGCGGCAGGCATCCGCTCCGGCCGTTGCGCCGCAGAAGCATGACGGCCTCATCGTCATCGTGGAAGGCACGAACTTCAAGCCCGCCCTGGCCAACCGCATCATCACCGAAAACAACGAGGTACTCTTCGAGCCCTCCAAGGTGCAGCCCAAACTGCTTATCGAACGCGGCTGCGGCGGCTACACCACCACCCCGGAAAAGGCAAAGGCCCTGCTGGCATCCTGGGGATGCAAGAACCCCATGACCGTCACCTGCACCAAGGTGTCCAAGGGCACCGAAGCCGTGGTCTCCCAGGAGGACGCCACCGCCATCTTCGATCAGAGCCAGAAGAGCAACATGCTGCCCGAGGCGCGGGTGGTCTTCGTGCTCTAGGCTGACAAGGAGAACCAATGTCCCGTTGCTTCGGCCATATCCCGCTGTTGGCGGCCGCAATCCTGGTCCTCGCGTTCCCGGCGAAGGGAAACGCGGAGACAGGGGTCGAGCAGTTGGCCCGCTGGCAGCTCAACACCGCCGACCTGCTCGTGGATGAAGGCAAGTACATGGAGGCCGTGGAGTACATCGCCTCGGCCTATGAAAACAGCCGGCACGACAAGACGCGTTCGGACGCTCTGCTGGCCAAGGCCATGGTGCTGGCCACCTTCCTGGACGCGCCCGAAGAAGCCGAGGACACCTACCGGCAATTGGCGAGCGAGTTTCCCGCCCAGGCGGAAACCGCTGCCTACCAGGCCGCGTTCCTCATGCTCCAGGCTGCCGAGAAGGAACGCGCCCGCGACGGTTTCCAGAGCTACCTCCGCCAATACCCGGCCGGGCGCTACCGGCTCCAGGCCGAGGCCATGCTGGGCAGCCTGGACAAACCGGCGGTCGACGAATCGATCGCCCCGATTCCTCCGCGCAAGCACCCCGTGCTGCGGGTGGCCCTGGCCCGCAAGGCCCGGAAGGTGACCCTGGTTGCCGATGGCTTGTGCGTAGACGGCCTGGGGTGCGCGGACACGGTGGTCGTGGAACCCGCCGGAAACGGACTGCGCATCAACGGTCGGCAGGTGAACAACGGGCGTGCGGTGATCCGTTCGAGCGTCCCTCTCAAAGTCACGGTCTGGAAGCGCAGCAAGCGGGTACGCGGATACGTGAGCGTGGAAAACAAGGGTGGCCGCCTGCTGGTGCTCAATCATGTGGACATCGAGGACTACCTGCTTTCCGTGGTGCCTTCCGAATCCTATTCATCCTGGCCCATGGAGACGCTCAAGGCCCAGGCCGTGGCGGCCCGCACCTACGCCTATTACCAGAAGCTGCACCGCGCCGGGCGGGATTACGACATAGTGGACGACACCCGTGACCAGATGTACGGCGGCGTGGCGCGCGAAACCACGCGGACCACAAAAGCCGTGCACCGGACCGCGGGCATGGTCCTCTCCTTCCGCGGCCGACCCATCCTTTCCCAATACACGGCCAACAGCGGCGGGCACACGGCCGACGCGGGTGCAATCTTCGGTGCTCCCAAACCGTATCTGGTGGCCCACGCTGACCCGGCCAGCCTCACGGGGAAAATGGCCTCGTGGACCCGTCGATACACCACCGCCGAAGTAATCAATGCGCTGCGCAAGATAGGAGTGGACGCCCGAGGCCTGCGGGCCATGGAACCCGCCGCCGTCGGTCCGTCCGGACGACTGATCAAGGTGCGGCTGGTCCATGCGGGCGGCTCCACGGTGCTGCGCACCCGCACCACCCTGGCCGGTTCACGAGCGCTCAACCTGCCCGAGGTGCTCATGCACATCGAAAAAAACGGGAATGCTTATGTGTTCAGGGGGCGGGGACACGGGCACGGAGTGGGCTATTCGCAGTGGGGCGCGGCAGAGCTGGGCAAGACGCAGACACATGCGGACATCCTGGCCTTCTACTACCCGTCCACGACTCTGGAAAGAAAATGGAATTGATCCGGAACGCATTGACGGAGCACCGAATGACGAAAATCGAAAACAATGACAATGGTGAAATGAAATGATGAAGCGATGCGTTTTCCTCGGTTTCCTGTTGCTGATGCTCTTCAGCACGACCTCCCGGGCCGCCACGCGCGGCCTGACCATCCTAGACCGATCCGGAGAGCCCGTGGGCAATTACGGCGCGAGCTTCGCTCTGCTCGTGGGAGTGAGCGACTACACCTCGGGCTGGCCCAGCCTGCACAGCATCCCTTCCGAATTGGCCGAGGTGGAAACCCTGCTCAAGGAACGCGGCTTCATCGTCAAGAAGGTTATGAACCCGGACAGCCATGAACTGCGGGAAGCCTTTGAACGCTTCGTCAACCTCTACGGGTATGTGCCGGACAACCGGCTGCTCTTCTACTTCTCGGGGCACGGTTATACCCGCAAGAACGGCTCCAAGGGCTACCTGGTGCCCACGGACGCCCCCAATCCGCGCATGGATGAGCGGGGCTTCCTTAGGAAAGCCCTGCACATGGTGGACATCCTGGCCTGGGCGCGACGCATGGAGGCCAGGCACGTCCTGTTCATGTTCGACTCCTGTTTTTCCGGCACCATCTTCAAAAGCCGCAGCCTGCCGGGTGCGCCGTCCTACATCAACAACATGACCGCAAAACCGGTGCGCATGTTCATCACCGCCGGAGACGCGGGCCAGGAGGTGCCCGCCAAATCGGTCTTCACTCCGATCTTCGTCAACGCCCTGCGACGCGGGCTGGGGGATCTGAACAGGGACGGATACATCAGCGGCACCGAACTGGGGTTGTACCTCCAGACCGAGGTCGCCAAGTACTCGAAGCAGACTCCCCAGTTCGGAAAGATAAGCGACTACGAGCTCTCCCAGGGCGACTTCGTATTCTTCCCGAACCAGTCCGTCTACAGCGCGATCGTGACGCCTCCCGCACCCAAAATCGATCCTCGGCCGAAACCCAGGCCCGCTCCCGTGAGGACAGGCTCCCTGCGCATCGAAACCAAGCCCACGGGTGCGGACATCTATGTGAACGGCGAGCACATGGGCAAGGCCCCCGAAAAACTGTCCGGCCTCCCCGTGGGAGAAGTGACGGTGAGCGCGCGTATGGACGGGTTCGAGCCCCTTGAGACCGTAGCCCTGGTCAGAGGCGGCAAAACGGAATTCGTGGGCCTGGAGTTGGAAAAGCTTCACTTCGACCTGGCTCCTGGGCATTTGTACGTCTCCACCCATCCCCGGGATGCACATGTCAGGCTTCTGAACATCAAGCAACCTTACGTCCGTGGCATTGATCTGGCGCCCGGCGACTATCTCCTGGAAATCTCGCGGACCGGATATCGCACGGTGCGGCAATGGGTGAAAGTCCGCGCCGGACTGGATGCGGACGTGCTTGTCCAACTACAGCGGGTGGAAACACAGACCATCGTCACCTCCAGGCCGCAACGGGCCCCCTCTGCGCCGCCGCGCAACAGGGATGAGAACATCCGCATCGGCCCCCTCCAGTTCCGTTTCGGTGGAGGCGGAAGACCGCCACGACGCAGATAGAGACTAGTAGCGGCGCAACATCGTCAGGCAATCGAGATCTGACGTCCCGCCCCAGTTGATGACCTGCTGGCCGACGACCTTGAGCTGGTTCTTCACGGCAAAGTGGGCCACGATCTCCTTGGAATTGAAGTTGCGCCAGTGAGGATTCTTCCGGAAGGAGCCCCCCGGAGAGGCCGTATAATTGGAATGGTGGATAAAGGCGTGTCCCTTGGACCGAAGCACCCGCCTCAACTCGCGGATGTAGCGGATCACGATTTCCAGGTCGAAATGGACCATGGCGTCGAAACAATAGAAGAACGAAACCGAGCCGTCGGGAAGTTCCGACAGGGACGCCCCGTCGCATGACGCATAGTCCACTGCGGATATGCCGGAGAACCGCTTGCGGCAAAAAGCGAGATTCTCTTCGTTGACGTCCATGAGTATCAGCCGATCGGGCTTTCTCTCCAGCAGCTTGACGCTGTTCCTGCCGCGTCCGCAGGCAAAATCCACGGTGCATGAATAGTCGACGTCGAACCCATCGATGAACGGGGACACCACCCCGCCCCACTGGGAGTCCATGGAGCGCTCGGCCCGCTCATGATAACTGTCGGCGACATCATCGCCCCAGAGATAGGCCTCCCGCTTGAGCAAATGGGTCAAATCGTCCGGCATGGTTCACCATATCCGCGTGTTGGTTGAAAGCTCGCAATTCCCGCAACAGACACCCTGTTTCACAAGTGCATACTCTATTTCCTCATGGTTGTCGGCCTGTTTCACAGCAAGCAGAAAGCCCGGCGGATCGCTCCGCCGGGCTTTCTGAGTTTCAATGTTTCATGTCTAGTTCACTGCCTGCGCAGGAATGTCGCTGCCCCGCTTCACCACTTCCGGGTCCCAGGTGTAATCCGTGAACTTCTGACGGAAGAACAGGGAATAGAGCACAGGACAAAGCACCAGGGTCAGGATGGTGGAGAAGCTCAGACCGGCCATGATCAGGTTGGCCATGGGCCGCCACATTTCGCCGCCCTGCAGGGAAAGCGGCACCATGCCGATGACCGTGGTGGTCGCGGTCATGATAATGGGCCGCGCGCGCTCCATGGCCGAGAGTACGATGCTGTCCGCCAGTGACAACCCGCGCCCGCGTTGAATCTCGATACGGTCTATAAGCATGATGGCGTTGTTCACGATGATACCCAAGAGCGAAATCATGCCGAGCATGGGCATGAACCCGAAGGGCGAATTGGTGATCACCATGCCGGCGGTGATGCCGACCATCATGGGCGGCAGAGTCAGTAGGATGATGAGCGGACGTCGCACGGAGTTGAACTGGAAGATGAGCACCAGCACGAGCAGCCCCATGGCCAGCGGCATGTTGGCGTTGATGGCCTCCTGGGATTCCACGCTCTTTTCGAATTCGCCGCCGTACTCCACGTTGTAGCCGATGGGCCAGTCATGACCGGCCATGAAAGCATCGATCTGCGGACGGACCTTGCCGAGAATGCTCAGGGCGTAGTAGCCGTCGGCCACGTCGGCCTTGACGGTCATGGTCCGGGTCTGGTCCCTGCGGCGGATGTCCGAGGGCTGCCAGTCCAGCTTGGTGGTGGCCACCTGGCTGAGCGGCACGTTGACGCCGGAATCATAGGAATAGACGTTGAGGCTGTCGATCTTGTCCAGCCTGTTGCGATAGCCGTCGTCGTTTCGCAGGATGACCGGAATGACCGTGTCCCCCTCGCGGTAGTTGGTGGCTTGCAGGCCGGTCATGGACGTCTGTAGGCTAACGGCCACATCGTAGCTGGAGATTCCTGCCTCCCGCGCCTTGTCCTGGTCCACTTCCACCAGCATCTTCTTGGTCCACTGTCCCCAGTCGTCCCAGACGCGGGTGATGCCCGCCTGAGTCTCCACGATGCCTGCTATCTTGTCGCGCAGCGCATACAGGGTCTTGATGTCCGGACCGGATATGCGGATCTGGAGTTTGGCGCCCACGGGCGGGCCGTTCATGAGCTTCTTGAGGCTGAAGTCCGCATCCGGAAAACGGGTTTCCATTTCATGCCGCGCGCGGGCGATGACCTGGGCCACGTCAGGGACGGTCTTGGTGTTGACGACAAAGGTTGCCAGGTTGTCGTTCTTCTGCTCCAGGTTCAGCGGCAAATACCAACGGGGACCGCCATGGCCCACGAACACGCCGACGCTGTCCACGCCCTCATCCGCCAGCAGAAACTTCTCCAGCTCGGCCGCACGGTCCGAAGTGGCTCTGATGTCCGTGCCGTAGGGCTGCCAGAAGTCGATGGTGAACTGGGCGCGCTCGTTGGGCGGGAAGAACATCTTCGGGACGAATTTGAAGCCCCAGACAGCCACACCGCAGCAGATCAGCACCGAAGCCAGGAAAACGGTGCGGTGCCTGAGGCTGGAAAGCAGCAGGCCGCGGTAAATACGATACAACTTGCCCGTATAGGTGGAAATCTGGATCTTGGGCTTGAGCACGTAATAGCACATCATGGGCACCATGCTCATGGACATGCCCCAGGAGCACAGCAGAGTCAGAGAGACCACCACGAACAAGGAGAAGCAGAACTCGCCCGTGGAGTTCTCGGCCAGGGGAATGGGCAGGAAGGCGAACACGGTGGTCAGAGATGCGGCCAGAAGCGGCATCCACAGTTCACCCACGGCTTCGGTCACGGCCTTGAGGCGTTCCTCGCCCGAGGCGAGACGCACCAGGATGGCCTCGGAGACCACCACACCGTTGTCCACCAGAATCCCTAGGGAAATGATGAGCGAGGCGATGGAGATACGCTGCAGCCCGACGTCGAAGAGCGGCATGAGACCGATGCAACCCAGCATGGCCATGGGGACCAGGGACCCGGCGATGAGACCGGTACGCAGACCGGCGAACGCCAGGATGACGATCACCACGAAAACGAAGGACTCCAACAGGTTGATCATGAAGTCGGTAATGGCCGTGTTCACGTAGTCAGGCTGGAAGACCAGGATGTTCGCATCCATGCCGTAGTACATGTCCTTTTCCAACTCGCCCAACCGCTTTTTCACATGCTTGCCCAGTTCGGTGATATTGCCGCCGTCGGCCATGGACACGGCCAGAAGCAGCGCGGGGGTTCCGTCATAGCGCACCATGGTGGACGGCGGGTCGGAAAAACCGCGGGCCACGGTGGTCACATCGGACAGACGCACGGAACTCTTCTGTCCCTGGGGGCGGATGGCCAGGGAAGCGATGTCGCCCACCCCCTTGAACTCGCCGGTCGGCTCGATGACGATGCGCTCGGGGCCCACCTTGGCCGAACCACTGGGCTGGATGGTGTTCTGGTGGTCGATGATCTGGGCCAGGGCAAAGGGGCTGATGCCTGCGGCGGCCATGCGGGAGTTGGAGAAATCGACGAAGATGCGCTCGTCCTGCACGCCCCAACGTTCCACCTTGCCGACCCCGTCCAGCTTGAGCAACTGGTCGCGGAGGTCGTCGGCCGCGTCCTTGAGCTCGCGGTAGGAGAAACCGTCGCCGGTCAGGGCGATGAGAATACCGAACACGTCGCCGAACTCGTCGTTGATCACCGGGGTGTAGGCCTCGCTGGGCAGGTCGGGTGCGGCGTCGTCAACCTTGTTGCGCAACTTCTGCCAAGCAGGCCCCATGTCCTTGACCCGGTCGTAGAATTCCACCTGGATGAGAGACAGCCCGGTCATGGACTGGGACTTGACCACCTTGACGTCGCTTATCTCGCGGATCTTTTCTTCAAGCTTGTCCGTGACCAGTTCCTCCACGCGCTGGGGAGATGCGCCCGGGAATTGGGTCGTAACCAAGGCGGTCCGGATGGTGAAGTCCGGGTCCTCGTCCTTGGGGATACTGATGAACGTCATGATCCCGCCCAAGGCGATGATCAGAAAGAGTGCTATGGAGGTGCGGTTGTTCTCGATGCACCATTTGGCGAGATTCACGACTAGCCCTCCGCTTTTTCGCTGTGGGAGCGGACCTTGAGGCCCTCATGAAGTTTATGCACGCCGCGCACCACGACCATGTCGCCCGCCTGGACGCCGTCCAGGATCTGCAGGCCGAATTCGGTCATGGCGCCTACCGTCACCTTGCGACTCTGTACGGTGGAGGTGCCGGGGTCCACCACCCAGATGCTGCGGGTGCCGTTGGACTCGCCCGCCACAGCCACGGGCGGCAGATAGTAGTTTGGTTTTCCGGAATCACGGCCCAGGAAGCTCACATGCCCGGACATGCCGCTGCGCACCAGCTTGTCGGCATTGTCCAGGTAGACCTTGACCGGATAGCCGGACCCGGCGCTGGACTCGGGGCTGATTTCCATGACCTTGCCGGTCATGTTCTTGTCGGGCAGCGCATCGAAATGCACTTCAACGGCGTCCCCTTCGCTGACCTGGGCGATGAGCATGTCGGGAACCGTGATGTACATCTTCATCTGACGACCCGCATTGAGGGAGGCCACTCCCTGGCCGGAAGTCACGTTCTGGTGGATATTGGCCTCCACCTTGCTGATCCAGCCGTCAAACGGCGCACGCAGATTCGTATAGGAAAGATGCTTGCGGGCGATGTCCAACTTCTTGGCGGAGGCGTTGAGCTGGGCTTCATAGGACTTGAAATCCGCGTCGGCCTGGTCGATTTCGCTCTTGGAAATGACCTTGCGCTCAAAGAGTTTTTTGTTCCGCTTGTAGTCGGCCTTGGCGCGGATGTAATTGGCCCGGATCTGCTCCATGTTGGCCTTGGCTTCACGCAGCTCCAGTTCGTAGTCGGTAGGATCGAGTCGGGCGATGACCTCGCCCTTGGCGAACTTGCGACCGATCTGGTCACCGGGAAAATCGACGATCTTGCCACCCACGCGGAAGGAAAGCGGGGTCTCCAGAGCGTCCTCGGCCGTGCCCGCGAAGGTCCACAACTTTCCGGTTCCGAGTGCGCCCACCACGATGGTCTTCACCGGGCGGACAGGAGCCTCGACAGAAGCGGGCGAGCCGCCGCAGCCCTGCATGGCCAACAGGGCGACCAGGGTCACGAATAATATGAATCGTTTCATTTTTTACTCCATTGGCAGGCCGAAAAAGCCTTTGATTCGTTTGCACAAGACGGAAGCAACCTTTTCCACGCCGTGGCCTTCGTAACTTTCCCAGCCAATGCGCTTGATAAAGATGTCGTATCCTTCCAGAAACTTGATAATCATGCCGATGATGCCGTGCATACAGATGGAGATTTCCTCGTGGCCGGCATCGTCAGGGAGCAGATAGCTCACAAACCTGTTGAGGGATTCAAAGGAAGGATCGAAAAATTCCTGTTCCAATTTGGGAAACAATTCGGTTGGTTGGGCCAATTCACGCGAGATGATGAAGGCCGGCCAGGCATGTTGCTCGTTACCGAGAATGCCGTGCACCAGTTTACCGATATACCAATCCACCACAGCACGCTTTCCCGGAATGCTGTTCCCGGCCTCTTCCAAACGCGCCCGCACTTCTTCGGCACCCGGAAATATTTCGTCCCGAATGTCGATGAGGCTCTGGATAATGGCCTCGTACAACCCGGCCTTGCCGCCGAAATGGTAGCCCACCGTGGCCAGATTGACCCCAGCCTCGGCGGACAGGGTGCGCATGCTCACGCCGTGAAACCCATTTATGGCAAAAAGCCTGGCTCCGGTGTGAACCAAGGTAGCCCTGGTCTCCTCACCCTGCGCCTTTCTACTCAGTCTTTTTTGTTCTTTAGTCATATTCCACCCGGTTATTTTCCCGTACAACAACTGCCGTCAGGCAGAGACAGTTAAGATGAACAATCATTTATGTCAAACGTTTGTGTAATATGAATGAAACAAATAATTTTAGATAAAAATTCAATAAATACAAGGAATAAACATGTACACATGGGAAAAAACAGAAGACAATCATTTACACAATTTCACAAACAAAGGCCCGAGCGTCCGCTCGGGCCTTTGTTCGTGGCGCCTGTCTCGACCTAACCGAAAAAATCCATGTTCCTGGGAAAAGATCTCTGGTGCGGCTGCATGCCCCTGCCGAGCCAGGCGATGGTCTGCCCCAAATTCCGCATGTTGGCGATGCCTTCGGAGTCGTCTTCGACTTCACCCTTGTCCAGCCCGATGCCCAGGTTCCAGTAGGTGGAACCCGGAACGATCATCTGAGACATGAGATACATGTGGTTGATGGTATCGAAAACATGTGTGCCGCCGCCCCGGCGTACCGCCACCACCGCAGCACCGATCTTGCCCGCAAAGGCCCGGTCATTGGCCAGGGCCACCATGCCGGCACGATCCAACAGCGCCTTGAGTTCAGCGGTCACATCCGTGAAATAGGTGGGCGAGCCCAGGACAATGGCATCAGCATCCACCATCCCGGCCATGACTTCATTGAACATATCGTTTCTGACTACACAGCACATATCCTTGTTCTCCCAGCATTTGCCGCAGGCCATACACCCCCGGACGGACTTGCCGCCCAGTTGGACGAATTCAGTTTCCCAGCCAGCCTCGTCCAGTTGGGTCAGCACATGGTTCAACAAGGTTTCGGTGTTGCCGCCCTTTCTGGGGCTGCCGTTCACTGCGATGGCACGCATGGCTTTCTCCTTGAAAAAGTATTTCAAAACAGTTTGTCATTCGCTCTGTGAGATTGGAGATGCAACTCTGCTCTCACGCTTCTTGACATCTTGTATGCATAAGTTGATCATCATAAAAATAAAACAACTCATACAATAGCATCAGAATATTCATAAGATAAAATCATGATCAATCTGGAATGGCTTCGGACGTTCAAGACAATTTATGAAAAGGGAAGCATGACCGCCGCTGCGAATACGCTGTTCATCTCCCAGCCCGGCGTAAGCCTGCACTTGTCCTCGTTGGAAGACCACGTGGGCCATAAGCTGTTTGAACGTATGCCGCGCAAACTGCTGCCCACCGAGCGGGGCAAACTGCTCTATAATGCCGTGGTCGATCCCATCAACCGGCTGCAGGAAACCGAGAAAAACTTCCAGAAAAGCACACGCGAGGACACCCCTGCCCTGACCATCGGCATGTGTTTTGAGACCTTTCAGGAGACTCTGGAAAAACACGTACCCGACCTGACCTTCGATCTCATTCTGGAATTCGGCCACTATCCGGAACTGCTGCAGAAGATGGAAAAGGGCATCGTCGATCTGGTGGTCACTCCCCAAAAGGTGGACGCCGGGAACATCAGCTATCGCCCGTTCTCTCAAGAAAACATCATCCTTGCGGCGGGGCGCGACGTGGACGTGGCCGAATTCCGGGCCGAACAGGACAAGGGCGACCCGGATGCGCTGCTGCACTGGCTTGGCCGGCAGAAATGGTACGGCATCACCGGCGACAACGAGCACCTGCGCCGTTTCTGGCAACGCAACTTCGGCGGCTACCCGACCTTCAGGCCCAATTACATCGTTCCCAACATCCACTCCATCATCCACAGCCTTACGGCGGGGCCCGGGTTGGGGGTCATCCCGGACTTCCTCTGCCTGGACCAGATCCGGCGCGGAGACATCCGAAAGCTCTGGGAGGGGTACAAGCCCCTGACCAACACCCTGTACATTGCCCGACGCAAAAACGCCCTCTTCCCGAAACAACTCGACCACATCGAAGAACTGCTCACCCGGGAAATGCCCCCCCTGAAAAACGCATAGAAAAAGCCCGGAACGTCATTCGGCCCGGGCTTCATTGCCTGTGCTCAATGCTCCTCATCGGGAGCGGGACGCCCGCGCCCCATCAGACAACATTTTGTCTCGTCGTCTACGGCGGCCCGCAGTTCACGAATGACTTCATCCAACCTGGTGTACTTCACTCCATACCCGAGATTGAAGGTGTAATCGAAATCAGGGGGGGTGCTTCCCTGGGCCTGCTGCAGCAAAGTTTCCAGTTTGTCCAGCGCCTTGACCACACGCGCTTCCGGAGTCCGGGCGAATTCGTATTCCTCCCACAGAGACATGAGCCGCTCCCGCATATCCGCAGGAAGCGGGCGGACGAGGTCGAGCATGTCCTCCCGCTCCTGTTCGGCCTTGGATCCGTTCTGTTCCGGGGCCGGGATGTCGCCGTTGAGGGTCTCGCCGAGATCGTGCACGATGCACAGCTGTAGAATTCGCCCGGCATCCAGCTTCGGGTAGTACTGGCTGACGAGCATGGCGAACAGACTGAGTCTCCAGCTATGCTCGGCAGTACTCTCCTGCCTGCCGCTTCTTGTCCACGAGGTGCGAAGAGTGCTCTTCAGGCGTTCCGCCCTGCGCAAAAAATCCAATATTCCGAAAATGGTGCTCCCTGCTGATTGCATCGCTCTTCCCATGCGTTGAAAGTTGGCCTATATTCGTTCCGCTGTTCTTGCCGAGGAATACCCCTTCACTGAAAACGGAAAAAGGACATTTGTCCCGAAAGCCATCATGAGATCCATTCCGTCCGAACTGACCCGCAAACTCGTCAAAGCTTACTGGCGGCGCGTCGAGCACAAACGCGGCCCCATAATGGAAAAAAACATGACTCCGGGCGAGCCGCTCATCCACCAGGACGATCTTCCGGAAAACGTCTACATCATCCTGAACGGCAGCCTGAAGATTCACCACAACACCCCCAAGGGAACCGAATACCTGGTGGCCATTGGAGGACCAGGGGAAATCATCGGCGAGATAGAAGCCCTCACTGGTGAGGCATACGCCTGTGCCGCCACGGCCATCAGGGAAAGCACCGTGGGGGTTATCCCGAAAGGCGCATACGCCCAATGGCTGGATGAAGAGCACGACTTCGCGCTGTTGATAAACCACGCCATGTCCTACCGGCTCCAAAAGGTCGTGAAACGTTCGGCGACCAACCTTTCCTACCCATTGGAATACAGCGTACTGAAGCTGTTCGAGATGCTGGCCGAGGATGAAGGCTCCCTGCGGCTTGCCGTAACCAAGGAGGATCTGGCCAACTACCTGGGCACCAACACCCGGAGCATCAACAGAATCCTCAGAGACCTGCAGGAAAAAAATGTGCTGCTGCCCTCCAGACATATCGAAGTCGTATCCATGGAGCAGCTGGAACGTGCCATGCGGGCGTATGACGATTAACTGAAGCCGCAGCACGTCCTGTACAGACGGCATATCCAGAGAAGAACAAGCCACAAAAAAGCCGACGCGCCCGGAAGGTGCGTCGGCTTTTTTGTCGTCATGACCGAGGTCAGCCTTGATGCTTGTGCCCGGAATCGATGATGTACTGAATGAGGTGGTCCGAGGAGCTGTCCGCGTCAAAATGGGACTCGAAGGCGCTCAGATCGGCGCGATCGACGCCGTGCAGATCAACGGCCACTTCCTTGCCGTGGGAATCCACCGCCAACAACCGGGCAATGTCGTTGGTGTCATCGAAAGAAATCTTCTGAAGGGTCAGGTCTTCATGCAGCTTGATGAGGTCATCGCCCACATGGTAGGTGGAGCCTCCGCCGGAATCATCACCCAGGGCCGAAGGCGCGATGTATATGGTATCTCTTCCCGCGCCGCTGTCCACGGAATCCACGCCGTCCCCCACCACGAAGGTGTCGTTACCGGCTCCGCCGTGGAAAGTATCGTTGCCCGAACCACCGTACATCAGGTCATGGCCCGAACCACCATTGAGCAAATCCGCGCCGTCCCCGCCATGCAAAGTGTCGTTGCCGCGACCGCCGTAGAGGGTGTCGTCGCCCTCGCCGCCGTACAACCTGTCGTGGCCCTGACCGCCTTTAATCAGATCCGCGCCGTCCCCGCCGTACAAGGTATCCCCACCCTGACCGCCGAAAATGGTATCGTTGCCGTCCCCGCCATGGATGAAGTCATGGCCGGTGCCGCCGTCGATCAGGTCCGCACCGTGATCGCCTGATATGATGTCGTTACCTTCCTGACCGTAGATGATGTCGTCGCCGTCCCCTCCGCTGATGATGTCGTGACCGCTGTTCCTGCCGTGGCCTTCGGAATCCAGGACCTCGCCCCCCAGTTCGGTATGATGCGTCCTGATGTACTCGACGGTCTGCTCTCTGGTCCAGCCGTGGTGGGCCTCCAGTTCCTCAAAGACCTTCCAGCCCGAACCGTCGGGCAGGTCGATGCCGTACGCATGGGCCAGGGCGCTGGTGTCCATGGCGTCACCAAAGATGATGTCGTTTCCGGCGCCGCCGTTCAGGACTTCGGAACCGGCATCCTGCAGGTGCAGCGTTTCCTTGACGATAGCTGCAAGGGTCTGCTCCAGATCGGAACTGTTCTGCAACAACAATGCGTTGCCGCTACTGTCGATGGCGTCCATGAGCTCGCCGGTGGTGTCGACCCAATTGCCGTTCAGATAGATCCCGGCGCCATACAGCTCGCTGCCGGGATTCATGCCGACGCCCACTGCGGTCAGGCTGTCCACGACCGACTGCAGCGCCGCGACATCATTCACATGGTCGGCATTCTTCCAATGGTGCCACCAGCTGTCCTTTTGCCCGAACATCTGATCGAGGGCGTCCTGAACGTCCGAGGTATGCCCCCCGCCGGAGGTAGGGCCGTTGTATTCCCCGTAGTTGGAGTCGGTGGGAACGCCGTCGGAGATAAGCAAGGCATGGGTCTGGTCAGCAGCCGGAGCATGGTTTTCGATCCACTCCTTGGCTTCCATCAGGGCGTCTTCGTAGTTGGTGCCCCCATATGCATGCAGGCCGTTGATGAACTGCTTGGCCGCCTCAACGCTGCCACCCTGGGTAAGCGTAAAAGTCCGGGCTCCATCCACCTGGGTATCAAAGGTCATGAGGCGAAGTGTGACGGTGCCGCCCTTGGCATCCACCTCGCTTTGCAGAGAATCGATCATATGCAGCATGGAGCTCTTGAGGTCGGCCATCCTTTGGCCTTCCATGGAGCCGGAGGTGTCCATCATGACCACATAATTGTAGTCTTGGGGAATCGTAACGGAACCGGAGTGCACGCCGCCGGGATCGCCGGATATCACATCGTCGCCGGCGCCGCCTTCTATCGGGGCGTGGTCGTTGCCCGGGGCGCCGATAATCACATGTCCGGGGTCGTTGCTGCCGTCGATGGTGATCGTGAGTTCGGCGGTCTGAGTGCCGCCCTGACCGTCAGACACCGTGTAGGTAAAAGTCTCGGAAAGATGCTGGCCGTCGTGCAATCCCTGCACCGTATCACTGCCGCTATCCAACACATAGGTGTAGGAGCCGTCGGCGTTGATGACAACCTTGCCGTATTCTCCCTGAATTTCGGTACCTACTTGATCCTGTTCGCCATCCACACCGACAACGGTCAAAGTACCGCCGTCAACATCACTGTCATTATCGAGCACGTTTCCGAAAACAGGATTATGGGTATCTTCACCGATGTTGATGTGGTCGGCGTTGGCGATAGGCGCGTCGTTGCCGCCAGTGACAGTGATGGTCAACTCGCCCGTGTCGGTGGCCCCCGCCTCGTCCGTCACCTCATAGGTCACGGTCACTTCGGCGGTCTCGCCCTCGGCCAGATAGTCGTAGCCGGAAGCGTCGAAGGTGTAGGAGCCGTCCTCGTTGAACGTCAGACCGTCGGGAGCGGCGCCGGTGAGGGCGTAGACAAGATTATCGGCGGAAGTCTCGGCGTCCGTGGCCACAACCTGCCCGCTCACAGTGCCGTTCTCGGCTACCGTGCTGGAGGCGTCCGTGGCAACAGGGCCGTCGTTGCCGCCAGTGACAGTGATGGTCAGCTCGCCCGTGTCGGTGGCCCCCGCCTCGTCCGTCACCTCATAGGTCACGGTCACTTCGGCGGTCTCGCCCTCGGCCAGATAGTCGTAGCCGGAAGCGTCGAAGGTGTAGGAGCCGTCCTCGTTGAACGTCAGACCGTCGGGAGCGGCGCCGGTGAGGGCGTAGACAAGATTATCGGCGGAAGTCTCGGCGTCCGTGGCCACAACCTGCCCGCTCACAGTGCCGTTCTCGGCTACCGTGCTGGAGGCGTCCGTGGCAACAGGGCCGTCGTTGCCGCCAGTGACAGTGATGGTCAACTCGCCCGTGTCGGTGGCCCCCGCCTCGTCCGTCACCTCATAGGTCACGGTCACTTCGGCGGTCTCGCCCTCGGCCAGATAGTCGTAGCCGGAAGCGTCGAAGGTGTAGGAACCGTCCTCGTTGAACGTCAGACCGTCGGGCGCGGCGCCGGTAAGTGCGTAGTGCAATTCGGCCGCGCTGTGATCCACGTCCGTGGCCGTCACCTGACCGCTGATGGAAAAATCCTCCTGAACGGCATTCGTGTCGTCCTCGGCGACCGGAGCATCATTCACCGGGTTCACTGTGATCACACCGGTGGAGGAAACGGAAAAATCGCCGTCAGAGACGGTAAAGGAAAGGGCGACTTCGCCGTTGAAATCCTGATCAGGAGTAAAAAGCCATGTCCCATTGGCAATCTGCGTCAGGGTGCCGCCGTCCACGGAAATCTGGGAGACGCTCAATACTGCGTCCCCGTTCGGGTCGCTGACGACCGAAAGAATCTGGGATTCAGTGATGACGGTGGACGTGTCCTCGTCCAAAGTCAGAAAAAGCGAACCGGTCACGGTGGGAGCGGAGGTATTCCCCGGATCGGTACTGTGCGCATCCGTGCTCAATGCACGGCCGGAATCAAAATCGTTCCCGTAGACAGGATCGCCTTGGGTGCCGAGACTGTCGGTCCCGGCATAGAGCGTCCCGATATCATCCAGGTATTCTCCGACGCCGCTTCCGCCCCCGGAACCGCCCGCCGCAGTTTCAAGTTCATCCCCGTTCTGAAAAGCGAAAAGATAGACATCCCCGGGAACGACTTCACCGCCCATCAATTCGAAGACAGGCAGGGAATCGTCCTGTGCATGCGGCAAATAATTATTGATTACAACGGTTCCTTGCCCTTCGACGGTGATGACGAGATCGTTTCCTCTGCCGATGAAAACCGCATCATTCACGTCAAAACCGAAGGAGAAAAGCTGCCCGGCGGCAATATCGTACTCGACGATCTGCCCCTTGCCGGGCAGGAGAAGCGGCGTTTCGGCCATCGTATCTGCGTTATCAACATGAGACATAACTGTTTCCTTTCATTGCAGCTAGCTCTGAAAATTTTTATTACGCATCAAAATAACCGCTTCCGACAATACGCGTCAAATTTTATGAAAATACAGTTATTACAATATATTTTATTGTTGAAAACCTGTAACAAAACAAATGGGAGCGCCCACCCCTCAAGGAAAAACCAATCCCTGCCATAATCGGCGATTATCATCCTTCAATATATAGTTTTAAACAGAACTTTGTTGAAAAAGTTATTGTCTACCCTTTTATAAATTTTATTTTCTTTTTTTGGTGAAACACACAAAACCCTCTGTTTACGGGCCTAAATAACCCAAAAAGATTTTCAGAATTGCATCAAAACAGATCCGTCTTTTTTTCAGATAGCAACAGTAGGATAAAAAAAACTCCAGGTTACTCAATTTTTCTCAACACGACCATCCTCCTTTCCAAAAAATAACTTTGCCACGTACTGGCGAGAAGAAAACAGCAACCGCAAAAAAAGACCCCGAAGCGATTGCCCGGGGCCCTTGGTCAACCGGCGCATGCGCACCGGAACTCGGTCAAGACCTGTTGCGGATCAACCCGCAAGGTAGGGAGAAAGCGCCCGCACCAACTGGTCCGGACAGGAAGTGGGCCGATTGCCGCAATGAATACCCCGCAGCCTGTCGGCCACGTCGGAAACATGCATGCCTTCCACCAGCTTGCTGATGCCCTGCAGGTTGCCGTTGCACCCCCCGGTGAATTCCACGTTGTGGAGGATGCCGTCTTCCACCTGAAAGCGGATGAGCTTGGAGCAGACACCTTTGGGGGTATAGATTTCGATATTGCTGTCTTGGGGGGATGAAGACGCGCCAGACTGCATTGTGAGTTCATTCAAATCCATGAAGCAAACCTCTTCGATCATGTATGGGTTGTGAAACGATTTTAGATCACGGCATGCCGTGTTCAGGCACGGCAGATAATAAGCCTCCTGCCCGGGCTGTCAACCGCAACTGTCGGGACCTTCCCTGCGCGTTGCACTGTTCCCGCCCTGTCCAAACAGCCGCCTCATTCACGTCGTGCAGCCAATCATTAAGCGCAACTCGGCACCCCATCCCCCTCTGCTTCACAAGGATTGGGGTAAATCACCACAGCAAGTGTCAAAATTCCCATTTTTGTCCAAAACGACATGAGAAGTATGAATTCTTTCACATTTTCGTATAAAACATTCACACCTACGACAAGCTAACACATTGAGAATAAAAGATTTTTCTAGTTTCATCTCTACACATCGCCATTGGTATCCATATTGCTGAGGGTAACCCATGTCCTCCGCAGTACGAAATCTCAAATTCACGGCCCTGCTGGCCATCTGCGAAATCATCGACAAGGCGCTGGATCTGGAGTCCGCCCTCGAAGAGGTCCTGCGCGTCCTTTCCGAGAAGCTGGCCATGAAACGAGCCACCGTGACCTTGCTGGACGACGGCAGAAACACCCTGAACATAAGCGCTTCCTACGGACTGACCCAGGAAGAAAAACGCCGCGGCGTCTACAGTCTCGGCGAAGGCATCACCGGCGCCATCTTCCAGTCGGGAGAACCCTATTTCGTGCCCGACATCAGCCAGGACCCGCTCTTCCTGAACAAGACCGGCACCAGGAAGATTTCCAAGGCGAAACTGTCCTTTCTGGGCGTGCCCATCATGCTTCACGGCGACCCCATCGGCGTACTCAACGTGGATCGACTCTTCGACGATGAGGTGTCCTCGGACGAGGATACTGGATTCCTGTCGGTGGTGGCCACTCTCATCGCCCAATTCATCAGCCTGAACCGCAAAATCGAGGAACGCGAGGAAGTTCTCCGCGCGGAGAACACTTCTCTCAGGTACCAGATATCGAAGGAGGCCAAGGGGCTGTACATGGTGGGGTCGAGCACGGCCATGATGGACGTGCAGCGCCAGCTCAAGAAGGTGGCCCCCACCAAGGCCACCGTACTGCTCCTGGGAGAATCCGGCGTGGGTAAAACCCTTATCGCCCGCATCATCCACCAGCTTTCCGACCGCAAGGAACATCCGTTCATCAAGGTCAACTGTGCCTCCATCCCGGAGAACCTGCTGGAGTCCGAACTCTTCGGCGTGGAAAAGGGAGCCTATACCGGCGCCAGCCATTCCAGGGCCGGACGCTTCGAGGAGGCGGACCGGGGCACCATCTTCCTGGACGAGGTGGGTGAACTGCCCCTGGCCGTGCAGGCAAAGCTGCTGCGCGTCATCCAGGAAAAGGAATTCGAACGACTGGGAAGCGCCCGCACCAAACGCACGGACGTGCGCATCATTACGGCCACCAACAAGGACCTCGAATCCTTGTCCCGTTCAGGGGAGTTTCGGCCGGACCTTTACTACCGCCTCAACGTCTTTCCCATCCGGGTTCCGGCCCTGCGCGAACGCAAGGAGGACGTCCCGGGCCTGCTCAACCACTTCCTGACCAAGGTTTCCACGGAATACGGCAGGTCGCTGGCCTTCACCCCGGACGCACTCAACGCCCTGACCCAGCACGACTGGTCGGGCAACGTGCGCGAGATGGAGAACCTCATGGAACGGCTGGTTATCATGGCCGATACCGACAAGGTCGATTCGGAAATGCTGGAGGGCTTTCTGCACAAACCGCGACAAAAGCCAAAACCTGCGGCGGAAGCCATCCTCGCCCCCTCCTACGGCAATCGTTCCCTGTCCGATGTGGAGCGCCAGGAGATCGTGGCCGCTCTGGAACGCAACGGCTGGATTCAGTACAAGGCCGCCAAGGACCTCGGACTCACGCCGCGCCAGATGGGCTACAGGGTGCATAAATTCGCATTGGAACCCCTCATCGCCCAGGGACGCGCCAACCTCCGCAATTGATTGCCTTACAGGCAGAACAAAAAAAAGAGAAAGCCCTCGGAAACAATTCCGGGGGCTTTCTCAGGTGGAGGTTGCTATATTCCTACATATAGCAAATATCGGTATTCCCTAACCGCAGCCAAGCCCGGTCCCGGCGCAACAGCTGCCGCCGATGCCGGACTTGCGGGACTTGTAAACGTCCATGTCCCCGCCGCTGTAAAGGGTTTCGAGCGCTTCATCGATGAACCCGGAACAGACATGGGCCTTGATGCCGGATTCCTCCAGGAACATTTTGGGCTGCTCGCCCATGGCGCTGGCCAGCACGGCCCGGCAGTCCTTGAGGGTCGAGGCGAGCTGCTCCCAACGCTTGGGGCCGCATCCCGGCTTGGGAGCCGTGCGTTCCTCGATCATGCGGTATCCGTCATCCCCCCGTCCCCAGATCTGGAAACGGACGGCCTCGCCCAGGTGCTGATTGACCAGCATGCCCTCGCGACTGGCGACGGCCACATAGGGCCGTGCCTGTTCCACGGTCAGGGGCTTGAGTTTTGAGCAGGCCTGCAGCGTGCCGCACAGTTCGCCGGAGCGGTCCTCGGCCAGCAGGCCCACAGCGTCGGCACGGCAACGCTTGCAGTGGGTCATCTGCTCGATGAATTCCCCGGCCGCCTTGCGCAGGGGAACGACCACATCGTGGCCCGGCTCGGGCAGACCGGCAAAAGGAGTGCCCTGGCTGGGCTTGAGCGGAATCAGGTTCTGGATGTCCGCTCCCAGTTCGGAAACGACCCGGGACACCTCGGGGATATGGTCCTCGTTGACGCCGGGAATGACGATGGTGTTGACCTTGACCACCACGCCCCGCTCCTTGAGGCCACGGACAGCCTTGAGCTGCCGGTCGAGAAGGAGCTTTGCCCCCTGTTCGCCCCGGTAGACCACGTTGCCGTCCTTGATCCAGGAATAAATCTTCGCGCCGATGACCGGGTCCACGGCGTTGATGGTGATGGTCACATGGGAAACGCCCAGCGCGGCGATCTCATCCAGATACGGCGGCACGTTGAGCCCGTTGCTGGAAAGACAGAAAAGCAGGTCCGGATGCCGCTCCTTGAGCAGCCGCATGGTCTCCAGCACTTCCGGGGCGTTTGCGAAGGGATCGCCCGGCCCGGCAATGCCCGCAACCGTGATGCGCGAGTCCTTTTCCAGGATGCGGCCCATATACTCGGCGGCCTGAAAGGGCTTGAGCACGGCGCTGGACACACCCGGCCTCGACTCGTTCACGCAGTCGTACTTGCGGTTGCAGTAGTTGCACTGGATGTTGCATTTCGGGGCCACGGGGAGATGAACCCTGCCGCAGCTTCCTGCGGCGTCCTTGTTGAAGCAGGGGTGTCTGGTCGTATCCTTCATGTTCTTCTCCCGTGATTACAGGTATCCGTAGCCGACGGAACTGTCGGACTGTTTCTTTTGCAGTACGGCGTTAACGATGCGGTCATAGAGTTTCTGGGTTCCGCCGTAGCCGAGGGTGCGCAGCCGCTGGCCGCCGAAGCGGTCGTGGATGGGAAAGCCCACGCGGACGAGGGGCACGCCCCAGTCCCGGGCATAACGATAGCCCTTGCTGTGGCCGATGACGAGATCCGGCTTCAGCTCCCCGGCCATCTCGGCGATCTCGTGGAAATCGACGCCTTCGTGTACCTGGGGCTGTTCGCGCAAGTCCGCGCCAACCCGTTCGATGTTGGCGACCATCTCGCCGGTACGAGACCCGGTGGCCGCCAGCACGGGCTGCACGCCTATCTCGCTCAGGAAGGCCACCAGGCCCACCACGAGATCCTCCTCGCCGTAAACGATTGCGCGCTTACCCGAGACATACTTGTGACCGTCCACCAGAGAGTCGACCAATCTGCCCCGCTCCAACAGATACCGGCGGGGAACACTCCGGCTCGCGACCTCACTCAGGGCGCTCATGAACCGGTCGGTTTCCCGCAGTCCCATGGGCATGCCCAAACGGATGTTGGAGACACCGAACCGTTCACGCAGATCTTCGCCGGCCGTCTTGGCGGGCAGGCAGCGGCCGAATTCCATGCTGCACACCGCGCCGGACATGGCCCGGACGGCCTCCAGGGTCGTTCCGCCCGAAGGAATGGGTTCGTAATCCAGCAGGGCAGGGCCGTCCAAGGTTTCGGAAATATCCGGCAGCACGGTCACATCCAGGCCGAAATACCCGAAAATGTCCTTGAGGGCCCGGACGTCTCCAGGAGAAATCATGCCCGGAAAAAGGTTCACGCCGCCGTTGTTAGGCATCTTCTCCGTGACCAGCTGCTCGGCCATGGCCCGCACGGCACCGGTCCAGCCGTCCATGTGCGTACCGCTGTAGCTGGGGGTGTTCACGTAGACCACCTCGGGCAGATCCAAATCGGAAAACTCGCTGCGGAATTCCTTGAGGATCATGCCCACGTCGTCGCCGATGGTTTCCGTGAGACAAGTGGTGGCCACGCCGATGAGAGCGGGCTGGTATTTCTTCATGACGTTGAGCAGCCCCTTCTTCAGGTTGGGGCCGCCGCCATAGACCGCGTGCTTTTCTCCCAGGGCCGAAGAGGCGATGTCCATGGGCTCGCGGAAATGGCTGATGATGTAGCGCCGCATGTAAGTGGCGCAGCCCTGGGAACCGTGCAGAAAGGGAACGGACTGTTCCACGCCCCGGAAGGCCAGGGAAGCGCCGAGGGGCGTACAGAGCTTGCAGGCGTTGGTGGTGGAAACGTAGTTGGGCTTACGCATTGCGGGCCTCCCTTCTGGGCACGTATTTCCAGACCGGGCTCATCACCGAAGCATGGATCTCGCGCGCGAAATTGTACATGCCCACGAATCCTTCGAGGGCTTCCTTGCGTTCATGGTTGTGGTCGCAGAATCCCACGCCCAGTTTGAAGGCGATGGGCCGTTCCTTGACCCCGCCTACAAAGACGTCCACGTCCTTTTCCTTGATGAAGGCGGAAAGTTCCAACGGGTTGGAGTCGTCCACGATGATGGTACCGGGGTCGGTGATGGCTTCCAGTTCCCGGTAATCCTCTTCGGTGCCGGTCTGGGAGCCGACCATGACCACCTGCATTCCCAGGTGGCGGAAGGCCTTGATGAGCGAGAAGGCCTTGAACGCGCCGCCCACGTAGATGGCCGCCTTCTTGCCCTCGAGGTCTTTGCGGAAATCCTTGAGGCCCGGCAGGAGCACGTCGAGCTCGTCCTTCACCAGTTCGGAGGTGCGCCGGGTGATGTCCGGGTCTATTTCGCTGAAATGATCGGCGATGGCGTACAGGGAGTCGGCCATGTCCTCGATGCCGAGGTAGGAGACCCGGATGTACGGAATGCCGTATTCCTCCTCCATCATCTTGGCCAAATCGAGAGTCGCGCCCGAACACTGCACCACGTTGAGGGCGGCTCCGTGACAACGGCGGATATCCTCAACCCTGCCGTCGCCGGTGATATTGGCCACCACCTCCACGCCCATGCGCTCCAGGTATTCGCGGATGATCCAGATCTCTCCGGCCAGATTGAAGTCCCCGAGGATGTTCACTGCGACCTTGGAAACATTTGAGGTGTCGCCGCTGCCCACCAGACGGAACATGGCCTTGCAGGCCGCGTTGTAACCCTCGCGCTTGTTACCCTTGAATCCCTCGGACTGCACCGGAATGACCGGAATGCCCTTCTTCTCCTCCATCCTGCGGCATACGGCCTCCAGGTCGTCGCCGATAAGCCCTACGATGCAGGTGGAATAGACGAACGCGGCCTGCGGGCCGTGCCGGTCTATGAGTTCGTCAAGAGCGGCCTCCAGCTTTTTCTCGCCTCCGAAGATGACGTCTGTTTCCTGCAGGTCAGTGGTGAAGCTGAGCCTGTGCAGTTCCGGGCCGCTGGAAAGCGCACCGCGGATATCCCAGGTATAGACCGCACAGCCCACCGGGCCATGCACCAGGTGCAGGGCGTCGGCAATGGGATAGAGAACCACGCGGGACCCGCAAAACACGCAGGCCCGCTGGCTCACGGCTCCCGCAAGGGAGTCGCGGTTGCAGGCGATGTCGATGGGCCCCTGCCCGGTGCGGTGCACCTGTTCGCGGCGTTCGTCCAACAGGGCATTTGCTTCACATTTCATATCCGTTCCTCCGAAAACACGCGTCTGGTGAGGCAGACCAGGTTGGTCCGCTGCCAGCCCAGACGGTTGTAAAAATCGAAAGCGCCGTCATTCTCCAGATCGGCCAGGAGCTGCATGCGCAGCGCGCCGTTGTCGGCGGCCCAGCCATGCACGGCGTCCATGAGCATCCTGCCGACGCCCCTGCCCTGCCAGTCCTCCAGCACCACCACGTCCTCCACCAACACGGAAGGCGCGCCCTCGGCCGTGGAGACGTTGAGCTGGCCGGAACACATGCCGACAACTTCGCCTTCCGCCTCTGCCACGAACACGACCCTCCCTCTTTCTTCGAACATCAGCCCGAGACCGCGAGACTGTTTTGCCGCGTCAGCTGTGAAATCCTCTTCAATGGAAAACAGGACCTCCAACAGGGAACACAGGGCGTTCATGTCTTCGGGACAGGCCCGGCGTATGGCGATGGCGGCGGTCATTTCAACACCCTAAGAGATCAGGTATTCCGCAGCGGGTTCGCCGTCCTCGAGACCGTCCAGTACGGCATCGATGGCTTCTTCGCTGTCAATGCCTTTGAACCACAGGTTGTCGGGCTGGATGACCATGATCGGCCCGGCCTCGCACTGTTTGAGACAGCCGGTGGCCACCACCTGCATGTCCAGACCGCGATCCAGGATCTCCTCTTCGATGTACTGCAGGAAACCGTCGGTCTGCTTGTGGCAAATGCCCTTGGGGTCGCCGCCTGCGCGGAAGCTCTGGCACACGAGAATCTGTCTTTCAGGTACAGCCATGATATTTCTCCTTGAATGCTTACGTATTACTTCTTCTTTTTCCCGCCGCCGTACAGGGCGTCCACCATGCCTTCCACATTGCAATCCGTGGCCAGCACACCGAGGCCGGACTCGGACAGCACCTGCCGAGGCCGCTCCCCGGCGCTGCTCACCAGCAGGACGAAACAGTCGGAAAGACGTTCGGCCAGCAGCTTCCATCGGGCGTCCCCTCCGCCCGGTTCCGGCGCGAACCGGGTACCAAGCAGGCAAGGAAGACCGTCCTCGCGCGGTCCGTAGATCAACAGACGCGAGGCGTGCCCGAGATGCTGGTCCACGTCCATGCCGTCGGAACTGGCCACGGCCACGTTGGGGCGCTCCGGCGTGGGCCGGGGCGTTCCCGGCGCCTCGAAGACCGGGTCACGGGAAAGCTCGGGAATGGTGGTTCCCACCAAGTCCCGACCGCACCCTTCCCAGGGCGTCATGAGGCGCATGTGCCGTCCGGCCAAATCCATGGCGGTGCGCATGAGTTCGTCTCCGGGAGCCGTTTCCTCGTCACCCTCCTCCGGGCTGCACGGGCAGACGGCCATGATGTCCGCCCCCAGCAGGGAGACGGCCTTGGCCACTTCCTCCACATGGGCCGCGTTGACGCCTTTGAAGACCGTGGTGTTGACCTTGACCGTCAATCCGGCGTCCTTGAGGGCCACGATGGCCTCGGCCTGGGCGTTGAGAAGCGTCCGAACGCCTTCGGCCAGGGGGATGGTCCTGGTGCCGGGCCGCACCCAGGCGTAGATGTCCTCGGCCACCTTCGGGTCCACGGCATGGACCTCGACGGTGACGTGGGACAGCCAAAGGTCGGCAAGGGACTTGGCATGGGCCGCCGCATGCAACCCGTTGGTGGTCAGACACAGGGGCATGCCCGGGTAGGATTCGCGCACCAGGCGCAATGTATCCAAAGTCAATTCCGGTGTGACCAGAGGTTCGCCCGGCCCGGTGATGCCCACTACGCCGATGTCAGTGCCGTCGCGCATGGTTCTGTCCAGCCAGGACACGGCCTCGCGCGGGGAAAGGACCTTGCCGGTCATGTCCGTGGCCCCGTACCTGAGACGGGTGGTGGCCCGCGGCGCCACAGGCAGGTGCATACGACCGACCGTTCTCCGGGTCTCGGGCCCGAAGCACGGATGCGTGGGGGTGTGAGGAGCTGTGTGAGTCATGATACACCTGCCTTTGTGGCTCTTGCGGTTTCCAGTTTTCCGGAACGAATTACAGGACCAGTTCAAAGGTTTCTTCGGGAGCGTCCCTGTCCTTGCGGTCCAGGAGGACGCCAAGGATCTTCTCCAGCAACCTGAGACCGCCCTTGTATCCCACGGTGGGAAAGTACTGGTGGCCGACGCGGTCCAGAATGGGGAAGCCCCAGCGCACCAGCGGAATGTCCTCGTCGCGGGCAATATACTTGCAATAGGAGTTGCCCATGATCAGATCCACGGGCTCGTTCTTGATCCACTGGTGGAGCAGGAACATGTCGCCGGAGGCCTTGACGTTGACCTCGAACGGCATGTCCGCAGTGAGTTCCTTGATGCGCTTCTCGAAACGCTTGCCCGGGGTGCCGGTGACCACATGGACCGGGCACATGTCGATGGAGACCAGGAACTCGGTCATGGCGATAAGCTGATCCGGATCTCCCACCAAGGCCACCTTCTTGTGATAGAAGTACTGGTGCATGTCGGACATCATGTCCACGAGCTGGCCGCGTTCATGGGTGATCTCCTCGGAGACGGACACGCCCGCCACCGTACGCAGGGCGTCGATGAAACGGTCCGTGGCCTTCAGGCCGAAGGGCATATCCAGCACCTTGCACGGCACCTTGTGAGTGGAGTCCAGGGCGCGGGCCGCATCGGCCGAACACCATTCGCCCAGGGCCAGAGTTCCCATGGAATCGCCGGCGGACTTGAGTTCCTTCATGGTCACTCCGCCTTCGGGGAACATGTGGTACTCGCCCGAGAGCGGACCGTTGAGCACGCCCGAAGTGTCCGGGAACATGATGAAGTCCACACCCACCAGGGATGCCAGACGCTTGATCTCCTCCATGTCGGCCGGTTCCACCCAGCCGGGAATAATGTTGATCTTGCCGTTCTTTTTCCCGGTCTTTTCCGCCACCATGGCCATTGCCTTGACCATATTGGAGAATCCGGTGACGTGGGAGCCCACGTAGCTGGGCGTGGGAGCGCCGATGACGAACTTGCCGTCCGGAATCTTGCCGTCCTTCTCGGCCTTGTCCCTGATCTGGTTCAGGTCGTCGCCGATGGTTTCGGACAAGCAGGTGGTGTGCACGGCGATCACTTCCGGTTCATAGACCGAGAAGATGTTGTTGATGGCCTGCACAAGGTTGGCCTGCCCGCCGAACACGGACGCGCCTTCGGTGAAGGAGCTGGTGGCTGCGGAAATGGGTTCCTTGTAATGCCGCGTCAAGGTGCTCCTGTGATAGGCGCAACACCCCTGCGACCCGTGGCTGTGCGGCAGGCACCCGTGGATGCCCAGGGCCGCGTACATGGCGCCGATGGGCTGGCAGGTCTTGGCCGGGTTGATGACCAGCGAGCCGCGTTCCGTTATTTCTTCCGGAGTGTGTCTCAGTAACATTTCACTATCCTTCCTGCGTTATTCCCAGACATAGGTGGCCGAGAGTTCCGGAGTTTCCTGCCAGGGAGCCTTCATGTAGCCCCAGATCCTGCTGTTCACGAGGCGGTCGATCTCCTTGTAGAAGTTGATCGCGCCCTTGAACCCGGCGTAGGGACCGCCCGAGTCGTAGCTGTGCAACTGCTTCATGGGCACACCCAGCTTCTGGATGGAGAATTTTTCCTTGATGCCTGCGCAGAACACGTCGGGCTTGAGGATCTCCACCAGCTTTTCGGCCTCGTACTGGTTGAGGTCGTCGATGATCAGGGTTCCCTTATCCATATCCGGGATCATCCCGTCGTAGTGCTTGAACTTGAACCCGGCCTCTTCCAACTTTTCCATCTCTTCAGAGCTTTTGCGCGGACTGTAGCGGGCCTCGTCGGCCTCGACCTCGATCTCCTCGATGTTGCGGCTGTCCGCATCCACCCGGAGGGTGGGGATGACCTCGCGGCCCTCGTAGTCGTCGCGGTGGGCGAACTCGTAGCCCGCGGACAAGGTCTTCATGCCCATCTCGGCGAAGAGTTCCTGGTAATGGTGGGCGCGGGAACCGCCCACAAAGAGCATGGCGGTCTTGCCTTCGGTACGGGGATAGACGTCTTCGGCCACGGCCTTCACTTCGGGCATTTCCTCGGCAATGACCTCTTCCACGCGGTCGATGAGCTTCTTGTCGCCGAAATACTGGGCGATCTTGCGCAGGGACTTGGCCGTGGCCTCGGCCCCGATGAAGTTCACCTTGATCCAGGGGATGCCATACTTGGTCTCCAGCATGTCGGCCACGTAGTTGATGGACCGATGGCACATGACCGTGTTCAAGTCGGCCTTGGGCGCGGAAGCGAACTGGTCGTAGGTGGAATTGCCCGAGAAGGTGGCGATGTTGGTGATGCCGCATTTCTTCAGGATGCGGTCGATCTCGAACCCGTCCCCGCCGATGTTGTATTCACCGAGCAGGTTGATCTTGTATTCACCGTCCTTTTCCTCGTCGTTCTCGCCCACCACGTGACGGAAGATCTGGTTGTTGGCGATGTGGTGACCGGCGGACTGGGAAACGCCCTTGTACCCTTCGCAGGAAAAGGCGAAGACGTTGCAGTCGGCCAGCTTTTCCTTCATCTTTTTGGCCACGGCGTGGATGTCGTCACCGATAAGACCCACCGGGCAGGTGGCGAAGACGGCGATGGCTTTGGGATGAAAGGTGTCGTAGGCTTCCTGGATGGCCTTTTCCAATTTCTTTTCACCGCCGAAGATGATGTCCTCGTCCTGCATATCCGTGGAAAAACAGTAGGTCATGTAGTTCTCGGCGCCTTCGGCGGATGCGTCGGTCTGGTTGCGGCGGGTCAGCCAGGAATAGAATCCGCAGCCGATGGGGCCGTGGGTGATGTTCACGATGTCGCGGGTGGGACCGAGGATGACACCCTTGCACCCCGCGTAAGTGCAGCCGCGCATGGTGATGATGCCGGGCACGGTACGCACGTTGGCCGAGATCTCGGGAGTCTCGTTCTCCTGGGCCTCGTTGATGAGTATCTGCTTGGCGCGCTTGCGGGCCACCTTGGGAGGATACTTCTTGAGCAACTCCTCCTTGATGTCGGTGGGTTCCCACTGCACGAGCTTCTTTTTCAGTGTAGCCATAGGATGGTCTCCTCCGGGCTAGAGGATTGATTTCTCACCGGTTTCGCCGGTGCGCACACGGACCGAGTCCGTTACGGGGAGCACGAATATCTTGCCGTCCCCGGGTTTGCCGGTCTGGTTGACGTCGATGATGGTCTGGACCACGTCCTCGACATCCCCTTCCGGAACCACAGCCGTGAGCATGCGCTTGGGATAGAGCTTGCCCTTTTCCCCAAGCAGGGCGGCAGCCTCTTCATAGCCGTCTTCCGCGCCTTCCAGGAGCTTGGTGTTGACGAACCCCTTGCCGCGCCCCTGCGCCTCATGGGCGAAGAAGGCGTCGACCCCGACCTCGGTCAAGGCCTTTTTGGTCTGGTTCATCATGTTCATTCGCACTACGGCGATCACTTCCATCATGCTGCCGCCTCCTCTTCGACGCCTTCCTTGACGCCGGAACTGATGGTATAGACGTCGCCGACGTCGCTGACGAAAATCTTGCCGTCGCCGAACGCGCCTTTTGTCCCGGAACGGGCCGCATCCATGATGGTCTCGATGACGAAATCCTTGTCGCTCGCCTTGACCACGCTCATGAGCATGGTCTTGGGAATCTCGTCGTAGGTAACCTCGCCGATCTTGATGCCGCGCTGCTTGCCGCGCCCGGCCACCGAATATTTGGTCACGGCCGGGAAGCCGGCGTCCATGAGGGCCGCAAGGACTTCATCCGCTTTCTCCGGCCTGACGATTGCTCGAACCATGATCATCGACATTGTGCACTCTCCTTAAAAATCTTGGTTAAGAGCCCTGTCCGCTTGCAAGTGCGGGGCAAGACCCGGGGAATCACCAGGGCCGACGCACACCGTCCGGCGCGCGAGGGGTGAGTAATTCCGGGAAACGCAACCATGGTGGATTTTCAGCGGGCCGCTAGGCTTCCATCAGGCCGTAGTCCAGGAGCAGCTGTTCAAGCTCTTCGATCTCCAACGGTTTGGGAACAACGAACATCTCGTTTTCGTCGATGGCCTTGGCCAGTCCGCGATACTCTTTTGCCTGGTCCGCTTCGGGATTCCATTCGATGACGGTCTTGCGGTTGATTTCGGCGCGCTGCACGTCGTTGTCGCGGGGCACGAAATAGATCATCTGGGTGCCCAGCTTGCGGGCCAGTTCGGCGATCATGTCCTTTTCGTTGTCCACGTTGCGGGAGTTGCAGATGAGGCCGCCCAGGCGCACGCCGCCGGACTCCGCGTACTTCATGATGCCCTTGCAGATGTTGTTGGCCGCATACATGGCCATCATCTCTCCCGAGCAGACAATGTAGATCTCCTCGGCCTTGCCATCGCGGATGGGCATGGCGAACCCGCCGCAGACAACGTCGCCGAGGACGTCGTAGAACGCATAGTCCAGCTCTTCGCTCTCCTCGTAGGCGCCAAGAGATTCGAGCATGTTGATGGAGGTGATGATGCCGCGTCCGGCGCAACCGACGCCCGGCTCGGGACCACCGGATTCCACACACCAGGAACCGCCGAAGCCACCTTTGCGGATGTCCTCGAGTTCCACGTCCTCGCCCTCTTCACGCAGGGTGTCGAGAACGGACTTCTGGGCCAGGCCACCCAACAGCAGACGGGTGGAGTCGGCCTTGGGATCGCAGCCGACCACCATTACCTTGCGGCCCATCTCGGCCAGGCCTGCAACGGTGTTCTGGGTGGTTGTGGACTTTCCTATGCCGCCTTTTCCGTAAATCGCTACTTTTCGCATGGTTCCCTCCAAGGGCTTTTTGGAATTCGATGAGTCCCCTAGGGCAACCCGCGTGCCAAAAGTTCAAAAAACATGACAACGCACTAAAATACCTGCGATTACAGTCAGACACAGTTGGTGGGAATGACATTTTCGGAAAATGGGAATCTACAATGTGGAATGTACATTTTTGTCGTTTCCGACACATTGGTAGCCAAGACCAGGAACAGATACAGGTCGACTCAACCGCCTTATATTACAAAATATTATGTAAAAACATAATGGATGGCATTCTTTCTGCTTACAACAGAAGCATACCATCCAGGGCTACACAAAACGGCTGCTGAAACAAAGGACGAAACAATGCTGATAGACACGACCCTTCGCGAAGGCGCACAGCTTTACGGTGTCAGCTTCACCCCGGAAGCGCGCACGGCGATCGTGGACGGCCTGCTGCGGCTGGGGATCGAGGAAATCGAACTGGGCTGGATCGGCATGGACGGCCTGGAACGGGCCTCACGCAAGGCCCATTCCCGAAAAGCCGACACGGTCTTCAGCGTCTGGAGTCCCTGCCGCGAGCAATGCGTGAAGCAGGCTGCGGATCTCGGCTTCAAACGCATCAACATCGGTGTGCCCGTCTCCGACGATCACGTGACCAAACGGCTAGGCCTGCGACACGGGGAACTGCTGGAACGCATCACCGGCTCGGCCATGCTGGCCCACCTGCTGGGTATGGAAGTTTCCGTGGGGCTGGAAGACGTTTCCCGCGCCAATTGGGAATTCGCCGTGCGCGTGGCCAAACATGCGGAATCCGCGGGGGCCTTCCGCGTCCGCCTGCCGGACACGGTCGGAGTTCTCAACCCGTCCGAAATTTCAGGGTTGGTGCGCTTTTTCAAGGCCAACCTCGACGTGAAGCTGGCCATCCACTGCCACGACGACTATGGCATGGCCACGGCCAACACCATCACCGCCCTGCTGGCCGGGGCCGATTACGCCGACGTATCCATCCTGGGCATCGGAGAGCGCTCCGGCATCGCGGCCCTGGAGGAAGTGGCCGCCTACCTGACCCTCAAGGAGAAAAAACATGCCTACAACCTGGAAAGCCTGCCTGAGCTTTGCACACACGTGGCCCGGGAATCGCGGGTGGCGATTCCCAGAACCAAGGCCATTGCTGGTGAGGACATATTCGCCTGTGAAACAGGTCTGCATCTGCACGGAATGGCCTGCGACCCGTCGCTTTTCGAGCCGTATCCGCCGGAACGGGTGGGCGCGGCCAGAAAGTTCGGCTACGGGGAAAAGGTCGGCCATGGCGCCATCGGCTGCATTCTTGCCGAACAGGGGAGTACGGAAACAAAAGAGGAAGTGACCGGCCTGTTGCGCGCCATCAAACGGGTGGCCAGCCGCCTGGGCAGACCCCTCGCCCACCAGGAAGTCCTCGATCTCTCGACAAGAAAATCGTGACGAAAAAGGCTCCGGTATCCGCCGGAGCCTTTTCATTTGTGAATGATGAAGTGAAATCGAAGTCAAACAGTCCCCCCGGAACGTGGGGCGGATGGTCCGCCGTGTCATTAGCGTCTCACGACCATCCCGGACATATATTTGTTTTCATTGTGAAACCTGTCCACAATGTCGATTTCCTTTTCCGTGCAACCAAGCAGCAGTTTGAGTTCGGTATCATTCTTCAACGAGTCGACGGTGCAGATGACGGCCACAAGTCTTTTCGACCCCTCCGACCCGCACCAGACGTCTATTTCGTTGCCGTCCCCCCCGACGTGCCACTCAAATAGCCGTAATCCAACGGGTAGACGATATGTGAATATTTGGGGTGCCTTGCCCCTTTGGGCCTGTCGACGACAAGCTCCACCGAATCCAGCAACTTGTCCAATCTCTCCCAAAAATCCATCATCTCATTCCGACCAGGCATCATTTACATTCACGATTCATTCTTCTGTCCGCAGAAATGTCTCGCAGGCCACGGCGGTGATGGGCACTCCGAAACTGGTCACGTCTGAAAGCGTCCTGTTGTGATGATCTCTGACGAGTGAGGCGGGCAGATGCTCCTTGTCATGGGTCGTGTGGGCGTCGGCCACCAGAAAGACCGGATACCCGTGAGCGGCCGCGCTGCGAACGGTGGTGTCCACGCAGAACTCCGTGGCGTAGCCGCAGATGCAGAGCGCGTCGACATCCCGATTCTTGAGCACCTGCTCCAGGTCGGTGCGCAAAAAAGAATCAGGAGTCATCTTCCGGACCTTGATGTCGCTTTCCTGAACCGCAAGGCCGGAAATCAGTTCCCACCCCGCGCCGCCAAAGGCGAGTTCACTCCCCTGCCGCTCATGCTGCACGAAGACGACCGGGTTGCCCTGGGACCGGGCGCGGGCGGTCAGGGCATTTATCCTGGCGACAACCTCAGCGGTTTCAAACGGCTCGGGGTCGGTTTCGAACAGTCCTCTCTGCATATCAATGACGACGACGGCGTATTTCATCACGGCTCCAAACTTGGTGTAAAAATCATCCGCGGAAGCTATCCGAACGAGAGTGTCGTGTCCATGGCCGGTAAGCCGGGCCCCGCCGCAACCGGAGCGACGAGCCCCGGCATTCATTATCATACCCCGGCCTGCGGACGCAGTGTACAACAGGGGACATGATCCCCCTTCTTTCTTGCTCAAACGGCGCCCCACCTGTTCGACCGCTCCTCACGGCATGCTTTTTCCTTGCCGTATTCCTCTGCATGAGCGGCTGTTCCCTGCTCCGCCTCCAGGAAGACGAATCCGAAAGGAAGCAAGGGTTCCTCGTGGTTGGCCTGGTGGAAACAGACAAGCCGAATGCCAGGGTCATCGCCTTTGCCGTGAACACGAAAAGCGGACGCGTCGAAGACTTCGACGTGCTGGAGGGAGCCGGGAGCTTTGTCCTTTCCCTGGCGCGAGGGAAATACCGGATTTTCGCCTTCGAAGATGCGAACAGGGATTCGGGCTTCACGAAAGGGGAATGTTTCACGGACGCCGGGAGCAGCATCCTGCTCGACGGCGACTCCGCCCTCCACATGATCCTCAGAATGAACCTGACCGGAAAGCAGCTCAACTGCCCCTACGACATCTCCGACATCACCTTCGTGGACAGCGAAGAAGCTGACTTCCAAAAGCTTCAGACGGGTGCGGTGGTCAGCCTGAACATGCACCTCTTCAACCGCAAATACGTCCGGCAGGGACTCTGGACGCCCTACCGGGCATTCAAACGTCACGGAGCAAAGATCTATTTCCTGGAAAAATTCGATCCGGCCAGGGAGCCCGTGCTGTTCATCCACGGCCTGGGAGGCTCACCCCGGGATCTGGAATACCTCATCGCCCGGCTGGACCGGACCCGGTTCCAACCCTGGGTATACTACTACCCCAGCGGCCAACGCCTGGATAAAAGCGCACACGCGCTCTATCTGGAGCTTTTCAATCTCCGGCCCAGGCTCGGGGATTTTTCGCTGACCATCGTCGGCTACAGTCTCGGCGGACTTGTGGCCAAACGGTTCCTGGACCTGCATGCCCAACGCGCCACCCATGTGGACCGGTTCATTTCCATCGCCACCCCTTGGGGCGGGCACGAACGGGCCGCCGAAGGCGTGCGCACGCTCACCGTGCCCATTCCGGTCTGGGAAAATCTGGTGCCCGCAGGAAAAACCATCCGCGAAATCGTCTCAACCCCTTTCCCGGAAAGCACCCGCTTCTACCAGATATGCGGTTCCGGACAGGGCCGGCCCGCTGCCGGGAAACGCACTGACGGTTTCGTGCCCCTGACCAGCCTCTATGAACCCCACGTCATGGAACAGGCCCGCAAGACCTACACGGTGGGCGAGTCCCACACCTCCATCGTCCGCAGCAAAGAGGTCGCCACGCTGCTGAACAGCATCATTTCCTCCTAATCCCCCCAAAGAATGTATCATTTTTAACTATTGCCAATCCGAAGGTATTTTCGGTAGATTGACCCAGTTTTTTGGGGGAAGTGGAGGAGAGAACCATCTCCGTCATACGCGCACAACATACCGTTCCATCATAACAGCAGGCAGGCTGCGGTCTTATCCCATCGCAGGGTCGCACGTCCCGGCATGGGAGGCAGCACATATTCAAAAAATGACGGAAAACAAAGTCGCGCTCGTCACGGGCGCCAGCAAAGGCATAGGGGCGGCCATCGCCCGGGAACTGGCTGAAAACGGATTCGACATCTGGCTCAATTACCGCAGCGACACGCCCGGCGCCGAGGCGGTGGCTCGGGACATCGAAAAGGCGGACAGGACCTGCACCCTGCTGCAATTCGACGTCACCAACGCACAGGCCGCCGAAGAAGCTCTCTCCCCCCTGCTGGAAGAGACCGTGCCCTTCGCCCTGGTCAACAACGCAGGCTTTGCCCGCGACTCCCTCATGATGATGATGGGGGAAGAGGATTGGGAAGGCGTACTGCGCGTGCACCTGAACGGTTTCTTCAACGTCACCAAGCCCGTGGTCACGAAAATGCTCCGCAAACGCCGGGGCAGGATCGTCAACATCGCTTCCACGTCCGGAGAAACGGGAGTCCCGGGCCAGACCAACTACTCCGCGGCCAAGGCGGGGCTCATCGGCGCCACCCGGTCCCTGGCCATGGAGGTTGCCAAACGCAACATCCTGGTCAATGCCGTCGCCCCCGGCTTTATCGAAACGGAAATGCTCGACGAACTGCCCATGGACCGGATCCTGCCACGCATCCCCATGGGCCGCCTGGGTGACCCGAAGGAAGTGGCCGGTGTGGTGGCGTTCCTGTGCTCTCCACAGGCAGGCTACATCACCGGACAGACCATTTCGGTCAACGGCGGCATCCATACGTAAGCCTCGGGCCTGAGTCACCTTTTTCTAGATACGACCTATGCATGAAGTAGCGATTGTTGGAATTGGCATTGTCTCCGTGCTCGGCACGGACCTGGAAACCGTTGCCGGCGGCCTGTACCGGGGCGCGTCCGGCATCGTGGCTGACGAGGAGCGCGTGGCCCTGGGCTTCGAAAGCCCGCTCACGGGCGTCATCAACGGCTTCGACCCCACGGGCAGGCTGTCCAGAAAGCAACGCAAAACCATGCCGGACTACTGCATGCAGGCCGCCGTGGCCGCACTGGACGCCCTGGAAATGTCCGGTCTGGAGCCCGATGCCCTGCACAACGACGAATCCGGATTGATTTTCGGCTGCGACTCCAGCTGCATCGCAGCTCTTGAACAGGTTGAACTGCTGCACGAACGCGGGGAAACCGCCCTCATCGGCAGCGGAGCGGTGTTCAAATCCATGACCTCCAACATCACCATGAACCTGAACACCCTGCTGGGCACCATGGGCGCGGCATGGTCCCTGAGTTCCGCCTGTTCCAGCGGAGGACACGCCGTTGGCCAGGCCTTCACCCTCATCGCCACCGGCCAGCAGGAACGGATCATCTGCGGCGGAGCCCAGGAAATCAACTGGCAGTCCATGTGCGGCTTCGACGGACTGGGCGCATTCTCCAAGCAGGCGCGGTCTCCCCAAAAGGCCTGCCGCCCGTTCGACGCAAACAGGGACGGTCTGGTGCCCAGCGGCGGGGCCGCGGCCATCATGCTGGAGCGCCTGGATTTGGCCGAAGCGCGAGGCGCGAACATCCTCGGCACGGTGGCGGGCTACGGATTCTCCTCGGACGGCGAGCACCTTTCCGTGCCCAGCCGCGACGGCATCGCCAGGGCGGGGACAAAGGCCCTCAAACAAGCCGAACTGCGACCTGCGGACATCGACTATGTCTGCGCCCATGCCACGGCCACCCCGGCCGGAGACATGGCCGAGGCCGCCAACATAAAAGCGCTGTTCCAAGACTGCGCCCCCATGATTTCCTCCACCAAGTCCATGACCGGCCACGAACTCTGGATGTCCGGAGCCAGCCAGGTCGTCTACTCCACGCTCATGGCCCAAAAGGGATTCATCGCCCCGAACATCAACCTGGAGAAACTGGACCCCGCGGCCCAAGGCCTGAACGTCGTCTCCGAGACCGTGGAACAGGGGCCGGGAACCGTGCTCTGCAACTCCGCCGGATTCGGCGGCACCAACTCCTGCCTTGTGCTGAGGTTCCAACATGGCCGCCTTTGATCACGTCATCGTGGGAGCCGGAATTTCCGGCATGACCGCCGCCATTCTCCTGGCCGAACAAGGGCGTAGCGTGGCCGTGGCCGAGTCCTTCCGCAAACCCGCCCCCACGATACGCGGCTTCCGGCGCAAGGGCGTCCACTTCGACACCGGGGTCCACTATGTGGGCGGCCTGGGACGGGGGCAGGTACTGGACGCCTATTTCGCCCACCTGGGCCTGGACCGGCTCCTTACGACCGTCCCGTACAAAGCCGACGGATTCGACGTGATCGCCTTCGAGGAATCGGGCCGGGAATTCCGCATGCCCAACGGATACCAGGCCTGCCGGGATTATCTCTGCGCCGAATTCCCCGAAGAAACCAAGGCCGTCGACACATATTTCCGCGAAATCAGACGCAACTTCGACGCCTCGCCTTTTCTCAACTTCGAACGGGCGTTCTCCATGGACGGTTTCCTGCACGACGACACGATCACCTTGCAAAACTTCCTGGATTCCATCACGGACAACGCAACGCTCAAGACTCTGTTCAGCTATCAGTGCCTGCTCTACGGAGTGCCCCCGCACAACGCCCTGCTCTCCACCCATTCGCTGGTGGCGGGCTCCTACTGCCGGTCCGCTCACACCATCCGCGGAGGCGGGCACGCACTGGCCAAGGCCTATGAAAAACGTCTTGCCGAGCTCGGGGTTGGCCTGTTCTGCAACTGCGAAGCCGGTGACATCGTCCTCTCCCCGGAAAAACGTCTCCGGGGCGTACAGCTCTCCACCGGCGAGGTGCTGGAAACCGGCTCCTGCATCTGGACGGCCCAGCCGTCGGCCCTGGCCGACGCGGTCCCGGAGGGAGTATTCCGCCCGTCCTACAGGCTCCGGCTCCGGGAACTCCGGGGCAGCGCCTCGGGCACCATGCTCTTCGGAGTCAGCGACTCCCCCGTCCCGGAACTGGATGGCCGCTGCCGCTATATCTGGCCGGGCGGCGACTTCGAATCCAAGCTGGAAGGCGATCCCCTGCCGGACGACAACCTGATTTATCTCAGCTCGTGTCTGGACCAGAAATCCGGCAAGACCGTGATTACGGTCATCTTCCCGGGCACCATCGCCTCCTTCGCCCGCTGGGAACAGAGCGCCTACGGCGATCGCCCGGAATCCTATAAAAACTTCAAAAGGCAGTTGGCCGAAAAACTCGTCGCCACCCTGCGCCGCAGATGCCCGGAGCTGAGCGGCGTGGATTTTCTGGAGTGCGCCACTCCCCTGACCGTGCGGGATTACTGTTCCACCCCCCAGGGAGCCCTCTACGGCCTGAGACATTCCAACGACCAGTACAATCCGGCTCCGGTCACCAAGCTGGACGGACTGTACCTTGCCGGACAGGGTATCGTCGCTCCGGGCGTTCTGGGGGCCGTGGTTTCCGCCTATCTGGCCTGCGGCATCATTCTCGGACACGAAAGCTTGCATCAGGAGTTGCGGCAATGCGCCTGAACAAAGTCGTCATCACCGGCCTCGGCGCCGTCTCCCCCTTCGGCACGGGCATGGACGCCCTCATGCACGGGCTTATTTCCGGGCGCAGCGGTGTCCGGGCCATGGAAGAGCTTTCCGAAATCGCGGGGCTCCGCCCCCGCATCGGCGGCAAGACGCCGGAATGCGACGCGGCCTCCATCCCCCGCAAGTTCCGGCGCTCCATGTCTGCCATGTCCATCTTCGCGGTGCTGGCCGCCAACGAGGCCGTGGCCCAGGCGGGCCTGGAACCGAAGGAGATCCGTAGCGCCGGGACAGGGCTGTCCGTCAGTTCGACCATCGGCAGCACCAACGCCCTACAGGCCTTCTTTTCCAATTTTCTGGACGGTATGAGCATCGAGGGCATCCGGTCCACCGAATTCTTCAAGATCATGAACCACAGTTGCGCGGCCAACCTGACCCAATACTTCGGCATCACGGGCCGGGTCATGGCCCCTTCGGCGGCCTGCTCCACAGGAGCCCAGGCCATCGGCCTGGCGGCCGAGGCCATCGCCATGGGAAGGCAGGAAATCATGATCTGCGGCGGTGCGGACGAACTGCACCCGCTCACGGTGGGCACCTTCGACATCATCGAGGCCGCTTCCACAGGACACAACGACGATCCTCAATCCGCACCGCGACCCTTCGACGCCGGACGCGACGGCATCGTCTGTTCCGATGGCGCGGGCATGGTGGTGTTGGAATCCCTGGAATCCGCACAAAGACGCGGAGCCGTCATCCTGGCCGAACTGGCCGGATTCGCCTCCACCTCCGATCCCTCCAACATGGCCAGCCCCAGCAGCGATGCCATCAAGGCCTGCATGAACGCAGCCCTGAAAGACGCCAAAGCCGGCCCGGAAGAGGTGGACTACGTCAACGCCCACGCCACGGGCACGGTGCTCGGCGACGCGGCGGAAAGCCGGGCCATCGGTGAACTGTTCGGCGACGCCACGCCGGTGAGCAGCCTCAAGGGGCATCTGGGGCACACCATGGCCGCCAGCGGCGCTCTGGAGTTGGCCGCCACCGTGCGCATGATGCGGGACGAAATTCTTGTTCCCACCCGGAATCTCGAAGTCATCTCCCCGGATTGCAAGGGGATAGAGCATATATTGAAGTTACAGGACAAAGCGATTACTTTCGCGCTGAAAAACAGTTTTGCGCTGGGCGGAATCAACACGTCCATTGCGCTGAGGAGAATTTGATGACCGACGTCGAAATACTGGAACTGACCAACAAGGTCCTGGCCGAGGAATTCGAACTGAGCCCGAACCAGATGAAACCCGAGGCATCCTTCCGGGAAGACCTGGAACTGGACAGCCTGGACGCCGTGGACATGGTGGTGGTGCTGGAGCAGACCTTCAAGATCAAAATCAAAAAGGACGAGGCCTTCAAGAGTATCCGCACCCTGGGCGACCTGCACGCCTTCATCCTGGCCAAGAAAGAGGAAATGGGCGACTAGCGGGCCCGGACGGAGCAAAGCCATGAGCACCCTTCGACTGATCGTGACCAACATCGTCATGTATGCGGGAACAGTGTCCCTGACCCTGTTCTGCGTGCTCATTTCCGTGCCGTTCTACTGGTGTCTGCGTCTGACCGGCCGGCACAACAGGACCACGGCCGTGCGGCGCATGATCTGGCTCTACGGCCGATCCTGGGTTTCCATCGCCGACCTGCTCATGGAGGTGGACAAGCCCAAGACCGGCAGCGTGGACGCCCCCTGCGTCATGGTGCTCAACCACGCTTCGTTTTTCGACTCCTACTGCATCGGCTTCCAGCCCCAATGGAACTTCAGCTTCGCGGTCCGCAACTGGCCGTTCAAGATCCCGCTCTACGGCCCGTTCATGCGTACGGCAAAATATGTGGCCACCGAGGACGCGGACATGGAGACGGTCCTGAAGCAGGCCGTGAAAGTCATCGAGGACGGCGGCATCATGGTCTTCTACCCCGAGGGCACGCGCAGCCGCGACGGCAGACTCGGGAGGTTCTATTCCGGGGCTTTCCTGACCGCCATGAAAGCCAATGTGCCGGTAGTGCCGGTCTGCCTTTCCGGCACCGGAAAAATGCTCAAACGGGGCGGCTGGCTCGTGCGACCCCACCCTCTGCGCATGCGCATCCTGCCGCCGGTCCACCCGGACGCGTACAGGGACATGCCCAACGGGCACGTGGCCATGCGCAAGGAAGTGAAACGACAAATGGCCGAGGCCTTGAACCATATGGAAACGATTTCCAAAGCATCCATTCGCGAACAAAGGAGCTGTAATGCGACGTAACCCCCTGATCGTCTTTGTGACTCTCTGTTGTCTGGCCCTGGTCGGCCTCTCCGGCTGCATGGCCAAACCCGTCCTGAACATTCACGACGCCCCCATTCCCGAATCCACCGGCCATCATCTTTCCATGGGCCAGGTCGAAAAGGCCATCGTCGAAGCCGGCGCCGAACGCGGCTGGGTCATGCAGACCAAGAAGCCCGGCCTCATCATCGGCAACATCACCGTGCGCGGCAAACACCACGCCACCATCAAGATCACCTACGACAAGGACAACTACAACATCGACTACGTGGACAGCCGCAACCTGGACTACAAGAACGGCAAAATCCACCGCAGCTACAACAACTGGGTCAACTACCTCGATCAGGACATCCGCTCCAGGCTCGCTGTCGCCCAGTACGACTAGAACCCGCAAATTCCGTCAGGGGGCGCGGCTTTCACGCCCCCTGCCTCCAATTTTTCTATGACCGAAAATCCGCACCGCTGCTGGGGCTCCCCCTTCACCGACGCAGACATAACCGAGGCGCATGCCACAGGCCGGCTCCTGACCATGGAGCTGGAACTCAGCCGCATCTGCAACCTCAGGTGCATCTACTGCTATGCCGAATCCGGCGAAAAGCTGGCCCATGAGATCTCCTTCGAGGAGATCACCGACGTGCTCGACCAAGGCAAGGCTCTGGGAGTACGCAAGGTCATCGTGCTCGGCGGCGGCGAACCCATGGCCTACCCGCGTATCCTGGACGTGTTGCGGGCCATCCACGACCGAGGCCTGGCCATCGAACTGTTCACCAACGGCACCCTGCTCACAGGGGAGATCGTCAGTGAATTCCTCCGGCTGGGCGTGCATCCGGTCATCAAATGCAACAGCCTCAAGCCCGGGGTGCAGGACCGCCTGGCGGGCCGCAAGGGGACCTTTGAAGCCATCCGCAAGGGCTTCGACCTGCTCCGGGAAACGGGCTACCCCACGGCCGATCTTTCCCTGGGCGCACAAACCATCATCTGCGAACAGAACTACGACGAGCTGCCCAGCATGTGGCGCTGGCTGCGCAGCCGGCAAATCATCCCCTATTTCGAATGCATCACCGACCAGGGACGGGCCAAGGGCCAGATAAACCTGGCCGTCGCCCCCGAAAAACTGCGCAGCCTGTTCAGCGAACTTTCCCGCATCGATGCCGAGGAATTCGGCATCCACTGGGAGCCCAAGCCTCCCGTGGCCGCCTTCACCTGCCGCCGCCATCTTTTTTCTTGCACCGTGACCGCCGTGGGCGACGTCATTCCCTGCCCGGGCGTGGACATTCCCGCAGGCAACATCCGCGACAAATCGCTGAGGGAGATCATCGCCGACAGCGAGGTCTTCCAAAACCTGCGCAACATCCGCCAAACCATCAAGGGAGAATGCCGCACCTGCGACCTGAGCCGGGAATGCTACGGCTGCCGGGGCATGGCCTATAACGCCACCGGTGACTACCTGGCGTCGGACCCGCTCTGCTGGCGCAACTCCGGCGCGGAAAACGACCAAGAACTCCCCATAGCCGCCGCCAAGATCATTCCCCACCGGGAGTCCATGCTGCTCATCAACGAACTGGTGGAGGCGGGAAACGGCGCCGGCAAAGCAACCGCCCGCCTGGACGCCGACGCCATCGTCGCGGCCCCATCAAGCGCCGTCGACCCGCTGACCTTCGTGGAGCTGGCCGCCCAGACCTATGCGGCGGTCAAGGGCTGGGAGATCATCCGGGACGGCGGGAAATTCCCCATCGGCTATCTGGTGGGCGTGCAGAAATTCGAGGCGCACGCCGGAGCCATGGTCGGGGACGACCTGACCATCAGCGTAGAGACTGCGGGCGAGTTTGAGGGTTTTGCCGTGGTCCAGGGCTCGGTGCATCGTGGCGACACTTGCCTCGCCGACCTGAAGATCAAGCTCTGGGTACCCCCCGATACGGAGGCCGTCCCATGATCAAACGACTGTTCCCGGCCCTTCTTCTCGTCCTGCTCGCGCCCGCTGCGGCACGGCCCGCTCCCGGAACCGAACTGCTGAACGCGCTTCGGCAGGAGGCCTCCCGCACCCGGACCATCGCCTGCGACTTTGTCCAGGAAACCCACATGGCCCTGTTCGACGAGGTAGTCTCTTCTGAAGGAAAATTCTTTTTCAAGCGCCCGGACATGGTCCGCTGGGAATACACCAATCCCTTCAGTTCCGGGTTCGTCATGCAAGGGGAGAAAGGTCGTGAATGGGACGAAGCCACGGGCCAAGTCAGGAATTTCACGGCCTCCGGCTCTCCGCAGATGGCCGTGGTGACGAAACAGATCGTGGCCTGGACCACCTTTGACATCCAATGGCTGGAAACCCAGTACGATATCCAGGCCGAAGCGCACCCGGCGCCCCACCTGCGCCTGACTCCCAGAGGCAAGACGGTGCGCTCCTTCATCCAGCACCTGGACTTCTACTTTTCCAAGGACCGGTCCGTGCTCAAGCGCATCGAACTGCACAGCCCGGACGGCGACTTCACCCGCATCCGTTTCAGCAACCACCGCATCAACGGCGACCTGACGGACACAACCTTCACCGTGGCGCAATGAGCTTCAAAGGGGTCATCTACAATTCGTACCGCGCACTCGAAGACCGGCGCGCACTCCTGATTGCGGGAACCGTGGTCCTCGCGGCCCTGTGTCTGCTGGCTCTTTCCCGAGCCACCATGACCGCGGACATCAAAACCATGCTCCCCGGCGGGCAGGCCGGAAGCATGGCCGAGGACTTCGACCTCCTGAACCGCTCCACCCTGTCCAACAGGATCATGATCACCGTGCGCGGCACAGAGGGCGTTTCCAGGGACGAGCTTTCCGCTTCGGCCGAGACTCTGGCCAAGGCCCTTCCGCCCAAACTTTTCACGGTACAATCCGCCTCGGCCATCAACCCGCAGCAAGTGCTGGCCTTTCTCGCAACCAACGCCCCCAACCTCATGGGCGAAAAAGAATTGCAAGCCGTCAAGAACAAGCTGTCACCGGCGCAGGTACGCAGGCAACTGGGCGAAGACTACTCGCTGCTGACCTCGCCCCAGGGCCTGGCCGCCAAGCAGATGGTGCGCCTCGATCCCCTGGGCCTCCATTCCCTGCTCACCCCAAGGCTGGCCCGGTACCGCGCCTTTTCCAACGTGACCCTGCACCAGGGCCGCGTATTCAGCAAAGACGGCGACGCCCTGCTGCTTACGGCCACAACTCCCGTCGCCATGACCGACGCGGACGGGGCGCAACGGCTCGTGGACGCCTTTGCCACAGCTTGTACCGCCCTTCCCGCAGGGGTCACGGCCGACATGCTCAGCGGCCACGCCCATACCCTGGCCAACGCCTCCGTCATCAAGCGGGACCTGGCCGTCATCAGCGCCGTGTCCCTGGCCGCCCTGGGCCTGCTCTTTTTCTTCTGTTTCCGCTCGGTGCGCGCCCTGGGAGTGCTGGCGGCCCCGCTCCTGAGCCTGTGCGCTGCCTTGGGCATGACCGCTCTGTGCTTTGAACCGGTCTCGGCCATTGTGATCGGGTTCGGTGCGGTCCTCCTGGGTATCTCCATCGATTTTTCCATGCACGCCTACTATGCGGTTTCCAGCCGTCCGGACAATCCCGGCGAGGCCCTGGCCTCCCTGAGCACCCCGCTCCTGTTCGGCCTGGTCACGTCCTGCGCCGCCTTCGGAGCCCTGTTCCTGTCAGGCATACCCGGCATCCAGCAACTGGCGTTCTTCTCCATCGCCGGGCTGGTCACGGCCGCCCTGTACGCCCTGTTCGTGCTGCCCCATATCGGAGGCGCTGCGCCGACCAAGGCCGCACACGCTCCCTGCGGCGGGCCGAAACGCCATCCCCGCGGGGCGCTGTTCACGGCCATCGGGCTGTTGTTGACTGGCGCGATCCTGTCCTGGAACGCCAGCCTGGATACGGACCTTCGCTCCATGGGGTACATGTCCAAGGACATCCGCCGGGCGGAACAGGCCTTCAACAAGTCATGGGGCGACGCCCGCAGCAAGGCCGTGGTCTTCACGAACGCGCCGGACATGGGCTCGGCCATGGCACGCAACGAGCAAGTATGGAACATGGTCCGGGCACAACTGCCGCAGGTGCAGGGCGCAAGCCTGGCCCCGCTGCTTCCCGGCCTTGAGTCCCAGGCAGACAATCGCGCCCGCTGGACCGGATTCTGGACCAGAGACAAGCGGCGAGACGTGCAGGACCTGCTCACCACCGAGGGCAGGCAATTCCGTTTTTCCCCACGTGCATTCCAGCCGTTTCTGGACGGCCTGAAGACAACGCCGCAGCCGGTGACCCCCGCCACCCTGAAACAGGGCGGACTGGGTATGCTGCTGGAGATCATGGCCCCGTCCCGGCAAAAGGGCGACACCCAATTGCTGACCTTCCTGCCCGACACCGCCGAGGTGCGCGCTCTGTTCACTCCGGAACGGGAACGAAAACTGGGCGCACGACTCGTGTCCCGCATCCGGTTCAAGGAAAACCTGGAATCGACCATGGAAAGGGACATCGTCCGGTTCATCACCGCCTCGGGCCTGAGCGTGCTGCTGCTGGCGTTCCTGCTCTTCCGCAACGTGCGCCGCTCTCTGCTCTCCCTGCTGCCGCCCGGCTTCGGAGTGGTGACGGTCTTTGCGACTCTCGCGGCCACGCACACGCCCATGAATCTCTTTCACATCGTGGCCCTGCCCCTGGTCATCGGCCTGGGTGCGGATTACGGCATCTTCATGGTCTGCCGGGAGCGGGACCGCCTGCCCTTGTCCACGGTTCCGGCCATCCGCCTTTCCGGACTGACCACGCTGGCGGCTTTCGGCGTGCTGGCCCTGGCCAGGCACCCATCCCTGCACTCCCTGGGCATGACCGTGCTCCTGGGCGTGGGAGCCGCGCTTCTGGCCGCTCTGTACCTTCTGCCCCACCTGCTGGAGCAACCTTCCGGGAGGGCCGAATGCGTCTAGCCGTTCTGACCATGACCCTCTGCCTGTTGGCCGGATGCGCGACAACGCGCCCCTGCCCGAAAAACACGGCCCCGACTTCCGCGCAAACATGGCGGGCCAGTGGAAAAATCTTCACCCTGCGCCACGGCGGCGTGCTCATGACAGGAGGCAGGACCCTGCAAATGACCGGGCTCATGAAGCTGGACACCGGCCGGGGCCGCGCGGATCTGGCCATCTTCAACGGTTTCGGCCTCAAGCTGGCCGTGCTCCGAGTGACGCCGGAGACCACCGAAGTACGCCAACTCTCGCCCATGGCCGAAATGATCCCGCACTTCGCCGAACAGGCGGGCATCGTTGTTCGAACCCTGTTTCTCCAAGGACGTCCCGCGGACCAATGCGCCGAAGTCCGGAATGAGAACTCGGTGCGGGCGGCGGGCGTATCCTTCCCGGCCACCATCACCTTCAAAGAGCTGCGATACGGCTACACGGTCATCCTGCGGCTCAAGGACGTACAGATCCATGATCAGTGACACCAGACTGAACCGGGAAATCCTGGCCAGCGCGGGCGTCTTCACAGCCCACGGCGATTCCTTTTCCATGGAATTCACCTTCGGGCCCGGCTTTGTCGGCTTCGAAGGACACTTTCCAAACGATCCCATCCTTCCGGCCATGGTCCAGCTCATGACCGGGGCCGCGGCCTGCGGGCAGGCGGCGGGAAAACCACTGGCGGCCCGCACCGTGAGCCGTGCCAAATTCCTCAAGCCCGTCCTGCCGGGCCAGCACCTGGAGGTGCATGGTTCCCTGAGCCGCACGGATGGCGGCTACACCGCAGCCGTCAAGATCATCAGCGGACAGGACTTGGCCTCCTCTTTCCAGATGCAGCTGGACGACTGCACGGAGGCGGTATGAGCAGAAAACCGTATTTCCCCCCCGTTCCGGGAGCGCCGGGACCGCTGCGCGTAAGCATGGAGCGCGAGGTGCGCTTCGAGGAAGTGGACCCCATGGACATCGTCTGGCACGGCCGCTATCCAAGCTACTTCGAGGACGGACGGCAGGTCCTGGGCAAACGCTACGGCATCAGCTATCAGCACTTCCGGGACAACAGGGTGGCCGCCCCCATCAAGCAGATGCACATCGACTACGTGCGTCCCCTGCGCTTCGGCGACGCCATGAGCATCGAGACCATCCTGCACTGGACCGAGGCGGCCCGACTCAACTACGAGTTCATCATCCGCAACGGCCAGGAGCAGGTGACCACCACCGGCTACACCGTGCAGCTCTTCATCGCTTTTGACGAGGAACTCATGATGTACCCGCCCGACTTCTACGCCCGGTTCCTGGAAAACTGGAAACAGGGCATTCTGGAGTAGCCACCGTGCCCGAAGTCCTTGTCGTCATACCCGTCTTCAACCACGGAGCCACGCTGCGCAGCATGGTCACGGGCGCGCTGGCGCACCATCCGGACGTGCTCGTGGTGGACGACGGCAGCACGGACAAAGGCGTGGAAACCATTGCCGATCTGCCGGTGCGCGTCATCCGCCACGAAGCCAACCAGGGCAAGGGACAGGCCATACTCACCGCCGCCGAAGAGGCCCGCAGGCTGAACAAGACGCATATCGTCACCATCGACGCGGACGGCCAGCACTACCCCGAGGACATTCCGGCTTTTCTGATGGCCGTCAAAAAAAATCCCGGCAGCGTCATCGTGGGCAGCCGCCGCTTTACCGGCGAGCACGTGCCGGGCGCATCCAAGTTCGGCCGGTCCTTTTCCAATTTCTGGCTCCGGGTCCAAACCGGCCGGGAGCTCTCGGACGTGCAATGCGGCTACCGGGCCTATCCCGTGTCCCTGTTCCAGGCCGTGAAGCTGTGCGAAAGGCGTTACGCCATGGAGGTGGAGGTGCTGGTCAAGGCATCCTGGGCCGGATTCCCGCTCATGGACCTGCCCATCGACGTACACTACCCGCCGCCGCACAAGCGGGTCTCGCATTTCAGGGCGCTCCGGGACAACGTCCGGATATCCTTGCTCAACACCCGGCTCACGGCCCGCTGCTTCCTGCCTGTACCGCATCGGCAATACGCCGAGGACGAGGAAGGCAAGATCAGCCCGGTGCATCCCATCCGCTCCCTGAAGCTGCTGCTCATGCAGGACGAGTCTCCTTTGCTGCTGGCCCTGGCCGGGGCTCTGGGGATGCTGCTGGGCACTCTGCCCATCATCGGACTGCACTGCATCGCCATCATCTTCGTGGCCGGATATTTCAGGCTGAGCCGCATCACCGGACTGGCGGTCAGCCAGCTGTGCATGCCCCCCTTTGTGCCCGCCCTGTGCATCGAGGCCGGATACTATTTGCGCAACGGCGAATTCCTCACGGACATCTCCCTGCGCACCCTGGGCTACGAAGCCCTGGACAGGATCTGGGAATGGGTGCTCGGTTCCCTGGTGCTGGGGCCCTTGTTCGCCCTGGTCATAGGCCTGGTCATCTACGCCATGGCCCTGGTGGTGCGAACCCGGCTGCAACAACAGGAGCGGAAAAACATGGCGGCCACGGGAGAAGCCCGTGACCGATAGGAAATGGACCAGCAAGAGTCTGGCCTCCTCGTTCTTTCACCGGATCTTCTACGCAACCATCCGGCTGGGCGGACGCTGGGCGGCCTACTGCCTGCTCGTGTTCGTGGCGGGCTTCTATGCCCTGCACCCGGGGGTGCGGGCGCGCACCGCGGAATACCGACGCAAGGTTCTCGGCGAATCCGGCTTTTTCCGGAACCTGTGGTTCTGTTACCGGCACTATTTCGAATTCGGCAAGATGCTGGTGGACCGGGCCGTGCTGGGAATCCTCGGGCGGTTCGACATGCACACCACCCGCGAGGACAAGGAGTTGCTCCGCGACCTGCTGGCCGAAGAGCGGAAAGGGCTGATCATCATTACCGGCCATGCGGGCTGCTGGCAGCTGGGCACGGCTGGCCTGGAGGACATCGACGCGCCCAAAGCCGTGGTGCTCTACCGCGACCGGGCGGACGTCGACCGCCAATATTACGAACACGGAAAGGGCAGGAAAGCCCCTTTCAGGATCATCGATCCCCTCGGCCCGCTGGGCGGGACCGTGGAAATGATGGAGGCGCTCAAACAGGGTTCCATCATCTGCTTCATGGGCGACAGAAATTTCGGAGATGGGAACAGCGGAGTGAAAGTCGATTTTCTCGGGGGAGAAATCGAGGTTCCCATCGGCGCATACAGACTGGCCTCCCTCATGGGCGCCCCCGTGGTGGTGGCCTTTTCCCGGCGCACCGGCCCGGGACGGGGGAAAATACGGATATCCAGGGCCCTTCAGGTCCCGGACGGACTGGGACGCGAGGCACAGGCCTACAAGGTCTACGCCCAGATGTTCGCCGACGACCTGGAGGAATACGCCCGGACAAATCCGCTGCAATTCTACAACTTCTACGACATGTGGGAAAAGAGGGATGAGAGAGATGAACATCAAGGAAAAACTCAAGGAAGTCCTGATCAGCGACCTTAACCTGGTGGATGTGACCCCGGAGGAAATCCGGGACGACGAGCCGTTATTCGGCGACGACGGACTGGGACTGGACTCCCTGGACGCCGTGGAGATCATCGTCATCGTGCAGAAGCACTTCGGCGTGGAGATCAGGAATATGGAGGAAGGCAAGGACGCTCTGCGGTCCCTGGTCAGCCTGGCGAAATTCATCGAGGAGCGTCAGTAGGCATGCGGCCGGTTTCGCCTGTCGCCGTCCTGGGCGCGGAGTGTATCTGCGCGGCCGGTCCGACCCTGGACACCTGCATGGAATCCATGCTCCAGGGCGGGCACGGACCCGCCTCGCCCACCCTGTTCGCCTGCGAGCAGCCCGAGCCGTTCCCGGTCTTCGAGGCCGCTGACTTCACGCCCGGCCCAGGAGAGGACAAGTATTCGCGCACGGTTCAGCTCCTGCTGCACACCACGCGCATGGCCTTTGCAAAAGCCGGGATCACCCCGGATGCACTCGAAGGGCTGCGGGTGGGAGTCTGCATCGGCACCTCGGTGGGAGCTTCGCTGAATTTTCTGGATTACTACAAGAGGCAGAAGCAGAACGGCGACCTGGAACTGGCCGCCATCCACACCTACGTACGCAGCAACCCGGCCACGGCCCTGGCCCGCAGATACGGCTTTACCGGTCCGGCCCAGGCCGTGGTCAACGCCTGCTCTTCGGGAACCGACGCCATCGGCATGGGCGCGGCCTGGGTCCGCCAGAATCTGTGCGACCTGGTGGTGGCCGGAGGAGCCGACGAACTGAGCGAAATCTCCTACAATGGGTTTGCCCGGCTCATGATCACCAGCCCCGAGCAGTGCCGCCCCTTCGACAAGAACCGCAAGGGACTCAACTTGGGCGAAGGCGCGGGCGTCCTTCTGCTGGCTTCGGAACGGACCGTGGCCAAGCTTCGAGGTTCCGTACCGGCTCAGGTGCTGGGTTACGGCACATGCAGCGACGCCCATCATCTCACCGCGCCGCATCCCGAGGCTTTCGGCCTGGAACGGGCGGTGAACGACGCCCTGGCCCAGAGCGGGCTGGGCTGTGGAGACATCGGCTTCATCAACGTGCACGGCACGGGCACGGCCAACAACGATCCTGTGGAAGGATTCCTGCTCAAGAAACTTTTCAAGGACACTCCGTTCGTGGCCACCAAAGGCTACACCGGCCATACCCTCGGCGCAGCCGGGGCCATGGAGGCCGTGCTGACCGTGGCCGGTCTGGAGCAAGGTATCCTTCCGGCCTGCCATGGATTCAGCGAGACGGACCCGAACATCGGACTCGCTCCCGTGGCCCGGGCAACGAAAACCTCGGCCCGGTTCGCCCTGTCCCAGTCCCTGGCCTTCGGCGGCAACAACTCGGCCATCGTCCTCAAGCGGGGTGACGCATGATCAGTCTTTCCGGCATGGGGCTGGCCGCGCCCTTCGGCGGCCTGAAGGAACTGCGGGCAGCATTGGATACGGACGCACCCTCCGCACCGGACCACAAATACCGGGTGGACACAACGTCCCTGACCGAATTCGTTCCGGCCCGCAGACTGCGCCGCGTGGACCACTTCACCAGCATGACCCTGCTGGCGGCCTACCGCGCCCTGTACGACGCCGGATACGGGGAAACCCTGCCCGAACGCATGGGCATCGTGCTCTGCACCGGGTACGGGCCGTCCGAGACCACCTTCGACTTCCTGGACTCCATCATCGATTTCGGGGCCGGATGCGCCTCGCCCCTGGCCTTTTCCCACTCCGTGCACAACATACCGGCGGCCATGCTGGCCATGTTCCTGAAAACGCCCTGCCCGTGCACCACCTTGTGCCAGCTGCACCGCCCGGTGTTCACGGGCCTGCTCACCGCACAGACCTGGCTGAGCGAAGAACGGGTGGACACCGTACTGCTGGGCGCGGTGGATGAAACAACCCCTCTGCTGGAACACACGTCCAATCAGCTGGGCAGAAATCCGGTGGGCGAAGGAGCCGCTTTTTTCGTGCTGCAACGACAGGAAGAGCGCACCGGACGCACCATCCGGCTCGCCCCGGCGGAAGCCCCGAAGGGCCTTGCGGCACGGGAGGTCCTACAACCGAAAGTCCTGTGCGGCGACATGCCCGTGGGTGCGGCCTTCGCCCTTGCGGCCACCGCCGTCCGGGTAGAGGCCGGCATTGCCGCCGAATGCATGGAGCACGGCGCATTGATCCGAGTGGAGCAGGCATGACGCACCGCCTTCCCCTTGAAACACGCGACGTGCAGGAGATGCTCTCAAGCCTGCTGCTGTCCGAAACACCCTATGACCAGCGCATCAGGTGGGCGCAAGGCGCTTCTCTGCCGGACGATTTCCCGCTGGACGAAGCAACCTTGCCGGCACTCCCGGCCCTGGCGAAACGGGCGGACGGCATGTTCCTGGCCGACACTGCGCCTTTCCTGGAGAACATGACCCTGTCCCAATGGGCCGGGGCCATTACCGGCGGCTGGAACGGCAGCCCGGAAAAGATCACCTTTTTCACCTCGGGCAGCACGGGCGAACCGGTCCCGGCCACCCATCCGTACTCCCGTCACGAGCAGGAGATCCTGGCCCAGGCAGAAGTCTTCCAAGGCAGAAAACGGATCGTCGGTTTCGTGCCGCGCCACCACATTTACGGCTTCCTCTTTTCCGTGCTCCTGCCCAAGGCCCTGGGCGTCGAAGCTGTCTGGCGGCAGCCCATGCCCACCCCCGGCCTGGTGGGCGATCTGCGGGCCGGAGACCTGGTGGTGGCCTTCCCGCTTTTCTGGGAAAAACTCATGCGCCTCGACGTGACGTTCCCGCCGGGCGTCTTCGGCGTCACCTCCACCGGGCCCTGTCCGGCCGAGGTTCTTCACGCACTACGTGGTCAGGGGCTGGAGCGTATGACCGAGGTCTACGGTTCCTCGGAAACCGGCGGCATCGGTTACAGGCACGCCCCGACCGACGCCTATACCCTGCTGCCCTACTGGCGACGGACAGCGAATGTCTCGACGATCCTGCGCACCTTCAAAGGCGGGGCGACCAAAGCATTCACATTGCAGGACAGGCTGGAATGGCGGACCGAAACCGCATTCCGTCCCTTGGGAAGACGGGACAAAGCCGTCCAGGTAGCGGGCATCAACGTCTATCCCGATCGGGTGCGGGACATGCTCCTCGGACATCCCCAAGTCGTGGAGTGCGCCGTGCGCCTCATGCGACAGGAGGAAGGGACGCGTCTCAAGGCCCTGGTGGTTCCCAAGGAAAATACGGACACGGGCGACCTGGAACACGAACTCCGCGCCTGGGCCAGGGCAAACCTGAGCCAGTACGAGCGCCCCGGTTCCTGGAGCTTTGCAAACGTACTTCCCAAAAATTCCATGGGAAAGACCGCCGACTGGTAACCCCTGAACTCATTCATATTTCATAACACCGCAATGACATCAAAAGGGCGGCCCCGGCCTGCGCCGACGCCGCCCCTGTGGGTGAATAAAGGATAACAGAACCTTAGAACCGTTCGAAATCATCATCGCCGCCCTTGTCCGGGGCGGCCGGAGCGGGTCTTTCGGCCTGCGGCAATGCGGCGGGCCTGGCGCGCATGACACGCTGTCCGGTTCCTCCGACTACGGCGGACTGATGCCCCACATGGAAGAAGGACATGACACTTTGCAGGTGTTGCGCCTGTCTGGAAAGTTCCTCGCTGGTTGAAGCCATCTCCTCGGAGGCGGAAGCGTTCTGCTGAATGACCCTGTCAAGCTGGCCGATGGCCGAGTTGATCTGGGAGGCTCCGGAGTTCTGCTCGTTGCTGGCCGCGGTGATTTCCTGGACCAGAGAAGCTGTCTTCTCGATGTCGGGAACAAGCAGGGACAACATCTCGCCGGCCTGTTCAGCCACATCCACGCTGCTGCTCGACAGCTCACTGATTTCGGCGGCGGCTTCGCCGCTCCGTTCGGCCAACTTGCGTACTTCCGCAGCGACCACGGCGAATCCCTTGCCGTGCTCACCGGCGCGGGCCGCCTCGATGGCCGCATTGAGCGCCAGCAGATTGGTCTGCCTGGCTATCTCCTCGACGATGGATATCTTTTCCGCAATGCTGCGCATGGAATCGACGGTCTTTTCCACGGCTTCGCCGCATTTCCGGGCGTCACCGGCGGCCTTGGTCGCCAGGGAATCGGTTTCCTGCGCATTCTCAGCGTTCTGGTTGATGTTGGAAGCCATCTCCTCCATGGACGAAGTCACTTCCTCGATGGAAGCCGCCTGCTGGCCGGCGCCTTCGGAAACCTGCTGTGCGGAAGAGGAGAGTTCTCCGCTGCCCGAGGCGACCTTTTCCGAGACGTTCTGAACTTCCAGCACCACTTCCTTGAGCTTTTCGGCCATATTTCTCAAAGTGGAGGCAAGAACTCCGACCTCGTCCTTCTGGTCGATATCGATCCGGTTGTCCACGAAGTCACCGTCGGCGATCTTTTCGGAAAAGGCGACAGCCTTGCGGATGGGAGCCACGATGCTGTTCGCCAGAAGCCAAAGGACCAGACAGCCCAGCACCGCCACCACGGCGCCCGCAACCGCGCCGACAATCACGTTGTTCCTGGAGTCGGCGGCCAGGGACTTTTCAAGCTGTTCGGCTTCGGCAAACACGATGGACCGCTTGACCTCGATGAAGATGGCCCACGGAGTGCCTGTCCGGCCCGGATTGATGGGAGCCAGAACACCCACGTTCTCCGCCTCGGGCGAGATGGACACAAAGGGCTTTCCGGCCCTGGTGTTGTCGGCGAGCTTCTGCCAGTCGCCGCTGTAGGCGTCCCGCAGCAGCTTGCCCACGGAACCCGCATCCTCGCTGTTGGCCACGACAATGCCCATGTTGCTGATGACCCAGACCTTGGCCTGCCCGTCGTACAGGGACTTGGCCACGGTCTCACTCAATTCCTGAACGAAATCGAGCCGCAGGTCGCTCCCGCCGATGCCGAGGAACTTGCCGTCGATCTCCACGGGCGCCGACATGGTGGTGAGCCATTCCTGCTTGCCCTGGACGATATACGGAAACGGATCGAGAATGTTCTCCTTTCGCCGCTGCCTGGGGAACAGATACCAGCCGCCCTTGGTGACGCCGTTGGGATGAAGGGAAGCGTCTTCATACCCGACCAGGGGCTGCCGGGCGATATTGCCGTTGGCATCGCGGTTCCAATAGGGAACAAACCGGCCGGTGGCATCATGGCCGCTCGCCTTGTCTCCTGCGTACATGGAGTCGTTGCCGTCAAGGGCATTGGGTTCCCAGGCGCTGTACGTACCGAGAAATTCGGGGTTCTCCTCGAGAATGGAAAGCAGGATGTCGTTGAACGCCGTCCGCATGTCCAGGGAACGCGCGGTTTCCGGATTCCGGCGCAGTGCCCGGAAGACGTCCGCTATGGTCCGCGCCACATCCAGGTTGATGTCGAGCTTGGACTGAACGAAGGCCGCCTCGCGCTGGGCCACGGCCAGCAGACGCTGTTCGGTCTGCTTGGTGATCAGGGTTCTGACCTGACCGCTCACATTCTCTTCGGACCTGGCCTGCGTGTACATCTGCACCAGCACCAGCACCAGCACTGTCATCAATAGACAGATGCCCGACATGAAAACGATTTTGGTCTTGACTGATTTGAGTTGCACCGAATCCTCCCTTGGTTGGAACGAAAACGACAGCGGCTATGGGGCCACCCTCTTATCACTAGTATGGGAGAAAAATGTTCATCAATTATAAACGATAGTTCAGAAGGGGGATCGCCACGGCTTAAAACGGCCGCCCGAAAAGCACCTGACAGCCTCCCTCCCGGTCAGCAGGCGCGCCCCGCGAAAAAATAGGACATTGGCCGAGAGGCAGAATGCTTGCCCCGAAAGATTCCGGGGCATATGACTGGCTATCCGTTGCAGAGACGAGAAGGCGACATACTGTTGCAGCCAATTCGAAACCAAAGACGGTCATAGCCGAAAGGTGCCTGATGAATATACCAAGCCCCAAAGAAGTGGTGAAGACATGGGTGAATGCGTTCAACGCCGCCGATGCCGAAGCAATATCCGGCTTATACCATGCCGATGCAGTGAATCACCAGATCGCGAAGTCTCCTGCGGAGGGCAGGGAGCCATCCATGCAATGTTCGGGTGGGAGTTCGAAGCGGCGGTAGATGACGTGCATTGTCGAGAACCTGTTCGAGGACGGCGAATGGGCCGTTCTCGAATGGCGTGATCCACTCGGCCTGAGAGGCTGCGGCTTCTTTCACGTGATCGAGGGAGGAATCCGATCCCAACGCGGTTATTGGGACAAGCTGAGCTTTTTGCGGCAGCATAAACCGCCTCTGCCCAAAGCGTGAACCCGTGCGTTTATGCCCACTTGAAATCATCAGGGCAAAGGTGTCCCGAAGGTCCCTGGCATGTGTTCGGACATGGAAGAAACGCCAGCCGGAACACCTGACCGATTCCCGGCCGGATGCATTTCCGGCACTACTCCTTGCAGTCGTTGTCCTTCTTGCAGGAGCATCCCCCGCAACCGCAGCTCGGGGAATTCTTGCTGGAGAGGTTTCTTTTGATCCGTAAGCCGACATAAACCGCGGCGGCGGCGATGATGATAAGCGCCAGTATGTTGTCCATGTTTTCTCCCTACCCGGCCAGCCCGGACAATGTGGCCGACTTTTTGTCGAGGTTGGTTTCATTCTGGTCCCCCGCTGGACGAATCAGGTCTTCCCGAATGGGATGAATATCTTCCAGCCGTTTTCCCATGATCATACTGCCATCCTCATGCCCCGCATGGAGTCGAGATACCCTCTGATGGTGTCCTGGATGTCGAGAAACGCCTCCACCACCCTGGGGTCGAACTGACTGCCGGAACACCGGGCCACTTCGTTGGCCGCCGCGCCGAAACTCATGGGCGGCCGGTAGGGCCTTTCCTGCAGCATGGCCGAAAGAGCGTCCGCCACCGCGATGATTCTCGCTCCCAGCGGTATGTCTCCTCCGGCCAGTCCGTGGGGATATCCCTTGCCGTCAAAACGCTCATGGTGATGCAGCACCATTTTGGCAACAGCGTCATTGCCCATGAGGCTGGTCAAGGGTTCGATGATTTCGGCGCCCATCTGGGGGTGTTTTTTGATGGTCCTGTATTCCGGGTCCGTGAGTGCGCCCCGCTTTTTCAAAATGGCGTCAGGAATGCCTATCTTTCCGATGTCGTGCAAATGGCCGGCAATGTGAAGGATATCCGCCTGGCTTGGAGGAAGTCCCAACTGCTGCCCTATGGCTTGCGAAAGGATGGCGACTTCCTCTGAATGAGAACGGGTGCAATGATCCTTGGCGTCGATGGCGTTGCCAAGTGATTCGGCAAAGACATGCACGGTGAGATGCACGGCGTCCTGGACCTGAAATTCGCAAATGTCTTCAAGCGTCATTCGGATATTGGCTGGCACGGTCTCTTCCTCTCCCCTGAGGAAGCGGCGGGCCATAAGCCCGCCGCAATATGCTGAACGTAAGTGCGTCCTGTCCGGCTGCTTCCTATTTCATATCCACGGCTTTAACCCAGATCACTGCGTCCTGGGAAAGCTCTTTGCCTTTGTATTCCGTGTCCGGGCCGACGCCCAGGGCGGCGAAGCCCCACCACCCGGCCTTGGGAACGCCGAAAGTGATGTAACCGTTCGCGTCGGTGAAGATGGTCTGGGTCACGAACGCGTCGTGCGGGTAATCCACGGAGGATTTCGCGGGCATGGTGTTGGACTTCAGGTCCGGCATGTGGCTCATGTACTCAACTTCCACTTCAGCACCGGCCACGGGCTTGCCCTGAGAAAGCACCTGGGCCTTGAACACGTTTCCGGTCCAGACGCCATAGGGCTTGATCAGGGGAACGATTTCGCAGGGCAGTCCGACGGGCTCGGCCCAATTGCCGGGAATGCCGCCCACGTTGGCGATGACTTTGGTGATCTGCTGCATGTAGACGCCTTCTTCCTTTTCAAAGTAGTAGCCCGGGACGAACACGAAGGTGTAGTCGCCCATGGAGCGAACCTCTTTTTTGGGCAGCAGCGCGGAAAAGGCCTTGTTCCTGGATTCGGGGTTCTTCCACTCGATCTCCTTCACGTACTTCATGAAGTCGAGCTTTTTGGGTTTGGAGTCGCCGCGCTGATACATGGCGTAAAACTCCTTGACGCCGCCCATGTCCATGGTGTGGCCGGCCTCGGCCGGATGAGTGAAAACCATGCGGAAATCCATGTCGCCGCCCTTCTCCTTGGCGATCTCCGGAGTGTAGACCATCATGAAGTGCGCGGATGCGGGTACGGACAAGGCCAGTACCGCCAGCAGGGCAAAGGCGGCAAAAATTCCTTTTTTCATTGTTCGATTCTCCTGATTAAAAATGAGGTTGACTATTAATCTCATCTGTCAGTGTTTTTAATGGGGAGCCGGCCCGCCCGACTCCCCGATGACAGAGGTCTGCACGTGTTTATTCGACGATGTCAGCGCCGTTCACTTCCACGGTATGGCCTTCGCCGCCGTCAAAGAGAACCATGTAGCCGCCTTCAGGCTTTTTGAAGGAAAACTCGCTGTCCGCGTTCATCTTGCCTTCCTGGAGCACCTTGCCGGCTCCGTCCTTGACGTACATCTTCACGCCCGAAGCGGAAGAGCCGTCGGAAAATCCGCCTTCGCAGGTCACGGTTCCGTCGCCGTTGTCAAAGCAGTCGCACAGGGGACTGTGGGCAAAAGCGGTGGCCGCAAAGGCCGACAGGGCCAGCACCAGGGTCAAAGTCATCAATTTCTTCATTTAATTCGTTCCTCCTTCGAAACAATTTTTAGTATTGGATGAGCTGACTACTGTCTCCTGCCGCTCCCTGTGGGGGACAAGCGCCATGACGACGGTCGCCGCCACGCACAGCCCGTAGAAGGCCCACATGGCCTGGAATCCGGTCAGCCCCAGCAAGACGCCGCCCGTAAACACCAAGGTGGCGAGAGCAAGACCCAAGGCAGTCTGATACAGGATGGAGAACAGCATCCACTTGGTGGAATTGGACTGCATGCGCACCATGATGGAAGTTGGCACGCAGGGCGGGTACAGGGCCATGAACAGCATCAGCGCCAAAGCGTGCAGGGCCGTGAAGCCGGTTTCGCCCGCCTTCATGCTTTCCTGAACCGACTGGTCGCTGCCGTCGATACCGTAGATGGACCCGAGGGTGGCCGCGCTGTTTTCCTTGGCCGCGAAGGCGGACAGAAGCGCGATGTTGATGCGCCAGTTGAAACCGGCATACCGGGTCACCGGCTCCAGGGCATGGCCGAGCACACCCAGAAAGCTGGATTCGAACCGCTCGGCGCGAATTTCGCGGCGCAGCTTCTTGCGCACCTTGACCACTTTCTTGAGGGCCTTGTTCAGCTTCTTGCCGTCTTTTCCCTTGCGTTTGACCACGGAGTAAAAGACAGGATTGTCCGCCTCGAACCGCTTGTTGATTTCGGCGGCGGCGGCCTTGTCCGTGACGCCCCGCTTGGCGTTTTTGAGGTCCTCTTCAAAAAGAATCAAATTCGTCACGTCGGCCGCGACGAGAGTCCCCTTGTAGGAAGTCTTGTCCACCGCCTTCATGAACCTGGTCACGGCCGCATGACGTTTGGATTCGTAGTAGTCCATGCGTTCCTTGCTCAGGCCCGGGAAGTTGATGAGCACGAAGATGACCACAGCCACGGCCACCACAACGGTGACGATCTTCTTGACGAAGAGCCAGATGCGCTCGAAGGCCCGACGAAGCACTCCACCCATCGTGGGCAGGTGATACGGCGGCATCTCCATGATGAACGGAGCGCTTTCCCGCTTGCTGAGCACGGTCAGGGACAAGAGCTTGGCGATGGGCAAAGCTATGAACAGGGTCACCGTGGCTATGAAGAACATGGCCAGGCCTGCCTGATCCGCAAAATAGGCCCCGATGAGGATCAGGTACAGGGGGACCTTGGCCAGGCAATTCATCATGGGCACGATGAGTATGGTGGCGAGGCGTGCCCGCTCGTCCGGAATGGCCTTGGTGGCCATGACGCCGGGAATGGCGCAACCACCAACATAAACTCCGCCCAGAATGAGCGGCAGCGTGGACTGACCGTGCAGCCCGAACCGCCGGAACAACCTATCGAGGATGAAGGCCATGCGCGGCATGTAGCCGCTGTCTTCAAGAATGGCGATGAGAGCAAAGAGCAGAAAGAAAATAGGCAGATAGTTGAGGATGGCCGTGGCACTCTTGACGACCCAGACGCCCAGGGACCTCAGCAGTGGGTCGCCCAGGAAGTCCGCCCTCGGTAGGATATCGGCCGCGAACGATTCTATGCCTCCCCAGAGCGGCCAGGCCTTCAGGGCCACCCATCCGCCGAAGACGATCGATACTTCATAGAGCACGAGCAGGATGGCCACGAGGATGACGGGCCCGAGAAAACGATTGCAGACGTACCTGTCGGCCAGATCGGATAGATTTCTGCGCCTTTCCGTCGGCACCCTGACGAAACGTTTGGCGATTTCGGCGCAGGACCGATGCCGGGAAAATGCAACGTGCCGTTCGGCCGGGATGCCGGCGGATTCGCGAAACTCGACACGCCGCCGCTCCACCTCCTTGAACAGGGCTGCGGATTCGGGATGGTATTCCTTGACCAGTTCCCGGGCCTCGGCGTCGTTTTCAAGCAGCTTCACCGCCAGCCAGCGGGCCGGATAGGCCGCCGCCATGCGATGCTCTTCGGCGACCAGATCGGCGATCTTTTCAATGTGCGGCTCAAGCGCACCATAGTCGATGGAAAAAGCGCGGTACTCGGCAAGACGACCCGTCTCGGCCACAGCCTTTTTCACGTCGTCACCACCCACGCCCTTCTTGCCGGTGGTGGGAACCACGGGCACGCCGAGATATTCGGCCAATCCGGCGTAGTCCACCCGGATGCCTCGCCGCTCAGCCACGTCCATCATGTTCAGGTCGATGATGGTCGGCACCTCCATCTCCAGCAGTTGCAGGGTCAGATAGAGATTGCGCTTCAGGTTGGAGGCGTCCACCACGTCGACGATCACGCCCGGCTTGTCGCGCAGGATGAAATCGCGGGCGACCCGCTCTTCCAGGGAGTAGGACGTCAAGCTGTAGGTGCCCGGCAGGTCCACCAACTCCACGCGCGTTTCGTCCAATTTAAAATGTCCCGTCTTCTTTTCCACGGTAACGCCGGGGTAGTTGGCCACATGCTGGCGCGCTCCGGTAAGCATGTTGAAGACCGTGGACTTGCCGCAGTTGGGCTGCCCGGCCAGGGCCACCAGAAGGTTTGCACTTCCCATCTACTCCACCTCCACGTGGCGGGCTTCCTCGTGGCGTATGCTGACATGATAGCCGTCCAGCTCCAACTCCACGGGGTCCACCAACGGAGCATTGCGCACGATACGAATTTCGGCCCCCGGACAGAAGCCCAGATCCATGAGCCGCTGCCCCAACGCCCCCTCGGCGGTGAGGCCCGTCATGATGCAGGAAACGCCGGGTGTGATTTCGTCAAGAGTCATCTGTTCTTCCTTTGCAGTCCCGAAGCGGAGAAGGCATCCAGCATGCCGGCCCCCCTCCCCGGGATATGAATATGTTGCAGGATTGCCTCTAGGCGACCAAAACCTTGTCGGCAATACCGCGTTCCACCATGATCCGTCCCTCTCCTATGGAAATGATCATGGGACCGCCGCCGTTGTTAAGCACATCCACTTCGGCGCCGGGGATGAGTCCCATGGACTCGAGCCGGTCCTTTGCCTTGCGACCGGCGGCAACGGCGATGATGAATGCGGTCTCGCCGGCAGCAACGGTGTTCAACTTTTTTGCTGAGTTCACTCTTTTTCCCTCCGGAACTTGTCATCCAACCCATATCTTGATAATGAATTTCGCTATCATAAATAGGCGTGAGCGCAGAGAGTGTCAAAGAAAAACGGTTCATGAAAACCATTTGCAATTAGCGAAGAAAATAGAGGCAAATACCCTTCTTAGCTGAGAATGACATTCAAAATCCAACAAAATCAATAGAGCAAAGCCGCGCCCTTTTTTACGCCAATGGATGAAAAAGACTCTCAAAGAGCCGGAAACGGCACCACAGGGAATGCACATGAACGAAACCACCAGAACCTTCCAGGAATACCTGAAAGCGAACCGGCTGAAACTTACCAGCCAGCGCAGGCTCATTCTGGACGTCTTTGTCAGCCGGGGGTGCCGGGTCACGGCCGATGAGCTGTTCAAGGAAGTGGCCGAACTGGACGACGGAATCAGCCTGTCCACGGTCTATCGTACCGTGAAGCATCTCCTGCAGTCGGGCTTGGCCCGCTGCTCGCACTATGGCGACGGAACCACGCGCTACGAGCCCGCCGACGGACAGACCAGCCATCTCGTCTGCGAAGTCTGCGGCAGAAAAGTGCCAATCGCCAACCCTTACCTGGAATGCATGCATGCCGAGGCGGCCCGCCAGGCGGGCTTCCGCATGCTCCATTGCCACGTGACCATTCACGGCCTGTGTCACGAATGTCTGACCAAACACGAAAACTGAAAAGGAGAACACTTTGACGATCGCACCCACCATGAAAAAAAGCATGCCGCTTTTGCTCGGCATGCTTTTGTCCCTGTGCCTCGCCGCACAGGCTAGCGCCCATTCCCTGTATATACAGGCCGCGCGATATCACGTTTCCGAGGGCAAGGCCTCTCCCCTCTTTTTCTGCTACGGCCACCACATCCCGGTGGACGACGCCATCCGCAGGCAAAAGCTCATGAACATCCAGGTGCGCCAGCCCGACGGCCGCATAACCGAGATCCCGTTGCGCGATGAAAAGTCCCTGCACTCCTATCTGGTGGAATACGACATGCCGGGCACCTATGCCCTCATGGCCGAAACCACGCCGGGGCACTTCACCAAGTGGGTGGACAAGAAAGGGCGGCCGCGCCACTCCATCAAGCCCCTTTCCGCCGTGGCCGACAAGGCTTCCAAAATCGAGATGAGCGTCTTCAGCAGGCAATGGACCAAGACCTACGTAACCTGCGAAAAACCGTCCGAAAAATTCCCGGGGGTTCTGGGCCTGCCCCTGGAGTTGACGCCCGCGCTGGACCCCGCCACATGGAAGCGGGGAGACATGGCGGAATTCAAGGTTTACCGCTACGGCAGGCCGTACAACGGCGAAGGGGATTGGGACGCCACTTATATGGGCTACTCAACCCAGGCCGAAGACATGTTTCTTCAGAAGACCAGGGTGAAGGACGGCGTGATCCGCTTCAAACTGCCCACCACGGGGCGCTGGTATGTGCGTTTCTACATCAAGACCGATGCGCCCGAAAACAAGAAGCGGGAATACCTCACTCAGAAGCTGACCACAACGCTGGTCTTCGAGATTCCCAACGAACGCCGCAAACCCAAGGTGGATTCACATTAAAAAAAAACAGGAAAGCCCCTTTTGAGAAACGGCTTCCCTTTCAAAAAAAAACAATGAGAAGCCGTCCTGCAAACAGGGCGGCTTCTCATTTCATCTCGTGAGCGGCGCAAAGGGACGGAAACGCCTGTTTTCCGACCGCGCCCCAAAAAAGTGCCGTGTCGGGCGCCTGGTCCGGCTCAGTGTCCCCCCTTTTCGTCGCACTCCGGGCAAATTCCGTACAGCAGCATGCGGTGGTTCTGAAGTTCAAAACCGTTTTCCCGGGCCAGTTGCCTCTGGCGCTCCTCAATCTCGGCGTCCATGATTTCCACTTTGCGGTTGCAGACGATGCAGATGAGGTGGTCATGGTGCTCGTGCCCGTAGTTGTGCTCATAAAGCGACACCCCGTCCCCCGGATCGAACGCATCGGCCAGCCCGGAGTCCGTGAGCAACTTGAGAGTCCGATAAACCGTGGCCAGACCGATGGCCGGGTCGCGCTGCCTGACCTTGGTAAACAGCTCCTCGGAAGTGAAATGCCCTTCCTCACTCAAAAAGGCGTCCACGATCATGGCCCGCTGAGGGGTCATGCTCAAACCATTGTCGCGCAGGTAATCCATGAACACTTCATGCGCCTGTTTCATACTTCCTTCCTTTCTCTTGAAAAATTCTCCGCTAGAAGCCGACCGCCTGCAGAAAGCGTTGGGCGGCCACACCCCCGGCAATATATTTTCTGGCTTCCTCGGAAAGCTCCATCCGCCCTTCGCACTCGACGGGTCGACTGTCGTAGGCGCTTTTCAGCACCAACTCGAACTGTTTGCGCAGTCGGACAAAGGACTCCTCGATCTCGGGGTATTCGCCGCTTTCCCGCCAGGACAGGCGAAGCGTGTCGCAAATCTCCCCCAGCTTGTGATCCGGTGTCAGCAGCCGGTAATTTTCCCCTGAGCCGCCCCTGCGTTCGGCCTGATTCGGATAGCAGTAGGAGCGCCAACCGTCGGCAGGACGCTCGATACAACTCTCCATGACCACCTGGGGTACGGCCAGATCCCGCTCGAAATCCTCAAGCCGTATGGTGTAGCTGAGCAGGGGGCGATGATTGCCCCGCTTCTTGGTCACTTTCCATTCGATGATCATCCCACACCTCCTTGCGGAATATCGATGACGTCGCCGAAGGGCGGCGCACCGCCCGCCCCGCCGATTCGCGCCCAGAGCACAGGGTACCCGGGCTCCTGCTCCGGGTAGCTGCGGCACTCCAGGTCGCTGAGATACACGAGACAGGACGGTGTGCAGCCGTGCTCACTCACCCACCGGAACACGGGCCTGAAGTCCGTGCCTCCGCCGCCCGAGGGTTCAAGCAGCAGGGGAAGCTCATCACGACGAAAAACCTGCTCGCCCGCAACCTCGCGGTCGCACCAAAGGACCCTCACCGTGGTATCGAAATATTCCAGCACCGAGGAGAGTTCCGCGGAAAATTGTTCCAGCTCCCCGGGGGCGATGCTGCCCGAGGTGTCCACGGCGATGACAACCTCGGGCAGCTCGCGTTGCGCAAGACTCGGAAGCAAAATATTCATGTGCACGTACCGCCGGTTTGGCGGAATCCAGGCGTAGTCGTTGCGGGCATGTGTATTGATGAAACGCTCCAACAGTTCGCGCCAGTCCAACCGGGGTTGGAGCAACCGCTCCACCAGCCGCTCCAGCCCGCCGGGCAGATCGCCCATGTCACGGGTCTGGTTGACGGCCTGGGCCAGGGCGATAAGCCACTGTTCGTCGGTCTCGTCGCTGCCCTCGGGGCTGCCGCCATTGTCTCCGTCCCCGTCACGCACCTCCCCACTGCCTCCCGGATCTCCGCTCCCCTGTTCATCTTCCTGTGACACATCGTCCAGGGCGTCGTCGCCGCTGTCCGGTTCCTCGCCCGGGGCCTGAGCATCACCGTCCGCACCCTCGGCTTTCTGTTCTTTCCCGTCCGGATCTTCCCGACCGGTTTCGCCTTCCTTGCCCTTGAGACCCTGCGGGTCCACCTCCCCCTTGTCCGGCCCGTCGCCGCCTTCGCTGATCATGCCGTCCCCCCCCTGCAGTAAGGCCAATTCGGAGTAGATCTCGTCGGCGGTCAGGCCATGGTAAGCGGAGTCGTCCAGATACCCCGGCGGCAAAGTGAGCCCGGCTTCCATGAGAATCCAGTTAATGGCATGGTCGCAGGCCATGTTCCACAAATCATGATCCCGCCCCCTGCGTCTCTTGTGATGCTGGCAGGCCGGATGCATGACCGTATGGGCCAGGAGCCCCATGGCCGCCTCGTCCGAAAGACCGGCCACATAATGAGGATTGAACCCGAGCACACGGCCGTTGGTCCAGGCGGTCCGGCAAGTGCTGTCCACACGCGGTTCCATGCGCAAACACAGGGAACCGAAGAACGGCTGGTCCAACAGCAGCGAGACACGCGCCTTGAGCAGCTTGCGGCGGGCGGAATCGGTCATGGCTTAAAAAAGCACCGCCGAATTGTCGGCGGCCCAACGGGAAAAGGCCGGAGAATTCACTATGACGCGATCCGCGCGAATGGAGTCGCGCACCAACAGTACGCCGAACTCCGACGGCAGACGCGAGGCATAAGTTATGATGCTCTCGGCCGTATTTTCGGCCGCCTTCCGGGCCAGTACCTCACACAGGGCGTAGATGGTGGCGGGGTCCTCAGGCACCACGGAAGTCAGGGGGGCGGCCAGAATCCGGTCCGGGTCGGGCAGTTCGCGGAATACCTTGCAGAAACCGGAGAATTCCGCAGCCGCTCCCTCGCCCACGGCCCCTTTCACCAGGTCATACTCAATGTCCGGTGGCGGGGAACAGGAAAGCATACGGCCCACGAACTCCCAGGAACGCGGTGACGGGAAAGCCTTTTCGCTGCCCTGGGGGTCGAAGTTATGCAGAAGGTTCGGGCGAAAACGGATGAATGCGGTCAGTTCATTGGGAAACGCCTGATGTCCGGCCCACTCCAACCAGTCTTCCGTATGGACCTCGAAGTCGAGATGCACGAAACGGTTGGCCAGGGCGGAAGGCATACGATGAGTCACTGCGCGGTCGGTCTCGCGGTTTCCTGCGGCCACCACGGACCAGCCCTCTGGCAATTCGTATTCCCCCACCTTGCGGTCCAGCACCAGTTGGTAGCAGGCCGCCTGCACCAGAGGCGGAGCGGCATTAAGCTCATCCAGGAACAAAACGCCCCGGCCGGCTTCGGGGAGAAAGGACGGCGGAATCCAACGAGCCGTCTTGTCCTCGCCGATGGTCGGCAGGCCGCGCAGGTCCACCGGGTCCAGAAGTACGGCCCGGATATCCACCAATTCCACGCCCATGTCTTCAGCGACCTGGGTCACCACCTGGCTTTTGCCCACACCCGGGGGCCCCCAGACAAAGACAGGCTGACCTGCGGGAATAAGAGATTTCAATGCACTGGCTATATTTTTCGGTCTCATAAAATTCTTCGATCACTTTTTGAAATATTGATTCTCAATTTCAATAAATATTAAAAAAAAATATGCTCTGTGGATCTGGTGAGCATGGTTTGTTGTCAATGGTTGCGGTTGTCGGCACAGGATCTCTCAAAACTGAAAATGGTTTGCCCCACGTCCGCTTCCTTATTCACCGCGGCACGACATGCTGATATTGATTTTCCATCTCAATGTCAATCATCCTCATTCCTCCATACGGCCATTTATCGTGCCGGACAAAACCCGCCCCATCAGCACAGGCTTCAAGTCCGAAACGATTACACAGTACGGCACACGGTCCGCAATCGAACCGTGTTCCGCACTTTCGAATGATATCGGGAACAACTACAGGTCGGCGTTGGCGTTGACTGCCCCGGCCTTTCCCTTGACAGGCTCCCCGAGATTCTCCCTGAACCAGGAAACCACCCTGTCGATGACGGGCTTCTGGAACCAGGCGGGAGCACCGTGCTGAGCTCCCTTGAGCAGCACGTAGTCGGCCTGGTTGCCCCCCTTTCTGAGCGCCAGATAGAGCTGCTCGCTCTGCTTCGGGGACACCAGGGTGTCCCCGCTGCCGTGCATGATCAGGAAAGGCGGCTTGCCGCCTTTCACATGCCCCATGGGACTGGCTGCCAGGGCCTTTTCCGGATCACTCATGATGGAGGCCCCGGCAAAGGATCTGAATGCCGGGCCATGCAGCAGCAGGGCTTCCGTGGCCGCAGGCGACGCATGCACCTTCCGGCTCTTCTCCGAAAATCCTTCGCCTATGGTCATCAGGTTGGAAATGCCATAAATGGTGGCCACAGCCTGTACATCCGAGGACTTGTCCAGAAACTGTCCCGTTTCGAAGGTCTTGTCGCCGTTGGTGGTCCCCACCATCTGGGCGAGATACCCACCTGCGGAATTACCGAGAACGCCGATCCGTTTCGGGTCTATGCCCAGGTCCTCGGCATGCTCCCGCAGGTAGCGCACGGCTGATTTGCCGTCCTCCACCAGGGCGGGGAACGTGTCCGGCACCGTGCGGTATTCGGCGGAGGCGACCACGAATCCTGCCTCGGCCAGCGCCATGCGCAACTCGCAGTATTTACCGTTGTCGGCGGCGATGAATCCTCCGCCCGGGAAGTAAACTACGGCGGGCTTGAGCTCCCTGGTGCGAGGGACCAATAACGACATCTTCAGCTGGCTCACCCCGGTTGTCCGGAATATCTGGGAATAGACCACGCCGTCGATGGCGTCGATCTGACTGCGGGTCACTTCCGGGTGCATGACTTGGGTCCCTTCGGCATACCCGGGCAGGTTTTCGTCCCCGGCCAAACTCGATTTTGATGTCGAGAACAGAAACAATATCCCAAAGGCTATGAAAGCCGCTATCTTGAAGCTCATTTTTCACTCCCGTTCTGGTTGGAAGAAAGAATGCACCGGGACAGGAAATCGAAAACCGTCGCCCGGTCATGATGGTTGTTGAAGAAATTCAAAAAGGGGTTTGTCGTCCTGGACGATAATTCCCCAAGGCGGGCTCAAAGTCAAAATCGCCCGGCCGCATGAACGGCAACACCGGCGGGCAGGCGGTCGGAATTGCGGCCCCCACCCGTTCGGATGGGGGCCGCTGTCGCGGGTTGTTATTCGTAATGACGTCCGGTGATCATCCCCTTGATCAGGGAGAAGACGCGTTTGCCGGTCGTCGTCATGTACACGTGCAGCATGAGGAAGGCCAGATATCCCATGGCCAGGACGAAGTGGGCCGTGGCCAGGGTGCGGGCGGATGCGCCCGGCGTCACCTTTGCGGCCAGCTCCGGAATCAGCAGGAGCAGCCCCGAGCCGAGCAGCACGAACATGCCCAGGCAGTAGACCAGCAGATAGGTCAACTGCTGTACGGGGTTCATTCGTTCTCCGGCGGTGACGTGATGCGGTTTCCCGGCACCGGAGAAAATGCCCGCCAGGTAGTAGCCCACCTGCTGTCCGAAGCGTTGCATCATGCCTCTCCGGAACGGAACATACTGACGGATTTCGCCGGTCAGCAGGCTGTACAGCAGGAAAGCCGCAAAGTGGGCCACCAGCAGGACGCCCGCCGCATCATGCACCTCGACGCTGAACTCCATTGGCAGGCTCAAGGCCGCTCCGGAATAGTGGATGCTCAGTCCGGTCGCCAGCAGGACCAGGAAGAGCACGGCATTGACCCAGTGCAGGACGCGCACGGTCAGGGGGTAGACCATTTCGCCGGGCATATCCTTATCGCCATCGGCGCGGCCGCCGAGAACCACCCGCAGGAGCCCATGAACCAAAAGTGCGGCCAACACGCAGATCAGGAAGAGGTTGGCCTTGCCGTCCAGAGCGGCGGTCTGTCCCAGGCCGGGCACATATGCGCTACCGAACGCGAGAACAACCTCTTCTTCGGGCACGATCCGGGTGACGATAGGACCGTTGCCGTCGAGGGTGATGTCGGCCTTGCGCATCTTGACAATCAATTCGGCGTCGTCGAAGAAGCCTTTGCCGACATACGCGCCGCCGCCCTGCTGAACGTCCGTATAGTGGGCGACCCGCTTGACGAAGAAGGAATCCTTTTCCGTGTGGCAGGCCTTGCAGTCACGCAACGCCTTTTCCTTGGGCAGAATCTGGTGCACACGGCTCTCACCGCCTCCCACCGGGGTGTGGCACTCCACGCAACGGACGCCGGCGAAGTGACGGTCGCGATACGGCAGGAACTCGTGGGAGAGGTTCTGCGTATACACGGCGCGGCCGGTCAACTCCTTGTACCGGATGGCGCTGGTATGGCAGTCCACGCAGGCCTTGTTGCTGTCCTCCACCGAGCCCGCGTAGGAATCCAGGGCCGTCACGCGCTGCTGCGTATGGGGATCATGGCAGTCCGTGCAGGTGACCTTGGCCCCCAGCTTTTCGAAGTGCCTGCTTTTGCCAAGCTGCCGGCGGATATGGTCGAAGGTCTTGTCGTGGCAGTTCATGCAGGACGGCAGGGCGCCGCGGTCCAGCCTGTGCGGGATGTCCTTGAAGTCCCCGGCCTTGGCCTTGGGGGCGTGGCAGACCACGCAACCCATCTTGCCGTGCACGCTGCGGCCGAACGCCTTCTCCGGGACATGAATCTTCAGGCCGGAACCGCGTTCGGTAACGGGCCTGAGGTCCGCCTTGGAATGGCATCCGAGGCAGGTGTCCTTTCGCACGCCTTCGGGAAACACCGGCGCGGCGGACGCATGGGGCGTCTCGACATTGCCGCCTCCCGTGGCCGCCCATGCTGCGGGCAGCAATGCCACACACAGCAGGAACGCCGTAACTACTAATAAACATTGACGGTATATTTTCACAATTGCCTCCAGTGCGGAATTCCTTTGTTCCACAACCTACTTTTTGAAGTTCTCAAAAGTGAAGCTATGACAATCGGCGCACAACACTTTGGAGGGTTGGTGCTCTTTGTGGCAGGTCGTGCACGGCACATAGGTTCCGTAATGCGGGGCATTGTGCGGGTTGCGCTCCAGCTTGGCGGTCACTTTCGCCATCTGCTGCGGAGTGCCGTGACAACGAATGCAGTTGGCGTCGTCCGGCGGAGCAGTGGGAGCCTCCCCGGAATGGCACAACTGGCAGTTGTTCCCGTTCTGATGAATTTTCTTGTGATAGTCCTTGAGGGTGCGTTCCCCCAGCATGATGCGGGTCGATTCGGCCAATTGGGCGGCTGCCGAGGGATTGTACCCCACCTCGTCCAGCTTTTTCCCGTCGGGGCCCACCTGAGAAGAAGGCGTCTGGGAATCGCCGCCGCTGGCGAAGACGCCCCAAGCACCGACGCACAAGACCATGACGGCGGCAAGAATGGTCAATCGTTTCATCTCTCCTACTCCCCTTTCCTGCTCCGGGCCTTGTTCAAGGCCGCGTTTTTACCTGCAATGGTTCCCATGACCAGCGTCTCCGCAATGGCACAGCTGCCCAGGCGGCTTTCGCCGTGGGTGCCGCCGGTGATTTCTCCGGCCGCAAACAGTTTTGGAATCGCTTGCCTGCTCTGCATGTGGATGACTTCCGCCTTGGTGTTGATGTTGACGCCGCCCTGACAGAAATGGACCTTGGGCCAGGCGCGCATGGCGTAGTAAGGTGGTTTGTCGAGGTACATGGAGCGGTCGAAGTCGAAAATGGGCTTGCCGAACTCCTCGTCCTTGCCCTTGGCCACGAAGGACTTGAAGCGCTTGACTTGAGCCTTGAGCGGTTCGAGCGGAATACCGAAGTGCGCGGCCAGCTCTTCCAGGGAGTCGAACTTCCAGGCGACCCCTTCCTTGAGGGCGTACTTGACTGTCGGGGATTTCACGGTTCCCGGCTCGGAACAGAACGCAACGGGATAGTAAATCTTGCCGGTTTCGTCCTTGCAGTGTTTGAGCTGAGCGTCGGCCCGGGTCTTGCGGTCCGCGTTTTCATTGACGAACCGCTTGCCGTCGCGAATGTCCACCATGATGCCGTACGGAAAGGCGGCCTGCTGGTTGAACTGCGGCGCATAGCCGAAACCGCTTTCGTCCGGGGAGGCCCAGGGACCGAGCTGAAAGGAGGCGGTGTTCACCGGAGCGGCGTTGACCGCCAGCAGGGCGTGGAACGACTCCGAGGTGGCGCCCGAGTGGTTGGTGCATCCCACGGTGTCGTCGAGGGTGGGGTTCTGCATCATTCGGAACGGGATATCGTTGCCGAAACCACCGGTACAGGCCACAAAGCCGCGGTTGATCTTGTAGCGGCGGAGCACGCCGGACTCTTCGTTCGGGAAGTCGTAATTTTCACGAACAAGAACGCCGGTTATGACCCCGGAATCATCCGTGAGGATCTTTTCGAGCTTGCAGCGGTTTTTATAGATGGCGCCAAGCTTGATGCCGCCTTCCATGAGAGGGATTGTAATGTCGCCGCCGGTAAAGTTGACCGTCTGGCAGGTGCGCTGTACGGAATGCCCGCCGAACTGCAGGAGGACGTCCTTCCATTTGACACCGAACTCCTTGGTCATCTCAAAGGCTTCCGCGGTTCCCGCGCAAACGACGCGCAGCAGATCCACGTGGTTTGTGCCACGTCCGCCTTTGAGCATGTCGGCCATCATCAATTCGACGCTGTCCTCGATGCCTTTTTCCTTCTGCAGCGGGGAACCGGCCACGGCCATGGCCCCGCCGTTGATGGCGGAATTGCCGCCGAACACGGGCATCTTCTCGATGACCAGGGTGGAAGCCCCCTCCCGCCTGGCGGCGATGGCCGCCGCGCAACCGGCGAAACCGCTTCCGGCGACGATCACGTCGAATTCCCGGTCCCAGTAATCGCTTTTCAGCGTGGACGCCTTACTCTCGGTGACGGTCATCTGCGAAAACAGAACCGATCCCGCCGCGATGCCCGCAGCTTTGAGCATGTCGCGGCGATGAAGCCCTTTTGGTTTGTCACTATGTGCAGTCTTTTTCCTCATAACCCTCCTCCGGGTGTGGAATGTTTGGGCACGCAAAGCCCGTGAAACAGTAAATCCATTCCAATTAGCAACGCCCATTCCAAAACGTAATCATCTTGAATCAAAGAATAAAAAACAAACCACCCATGATCACCCGCGAAATGTCGCAATTACACCGCCACATTTCGCAACCGACTGCGCCCCCTCACAGCCAAAAAGATTGACGAGTACGCATCCACCTGCTAGCGCTAGGCGAATTATCAAGGGACTGATAGGGAATGAACGGCAGATTATTTGAAACCCTCGTCGACAGGGTGTGCTCGACCCTGGACTTGCAGGCGGCCATCAGCGAAGTACAGCTTCTGCTCGGTTCTCATACCGGCATTGAAGGCATTTTCGTGGGGCACCATGCGAAAGATGAGAAAAAAGTATATAATCTGGCCTACGCCGACAAATCCCGGGGCCTGAACCTCAACCACATCCAGCCCGCCAAAGACGAACTGCACGACTATCTTCTTTCCAACGAACGCCGCGAGCTGAACATGATCGCCAGGCTCAACGATTTTCCAGCCATGGCCGTCACCCTCAACTCCCATATCCCGGCCCACCACACCCTCTACGAATTTCGAGTCCGGCTGGACGGCGAGCACATCGGTATGCTGGCCTTTCACACGGCCAGACCGGATCTCAACGATTCAACGCTTGATCTGTTGATGAAACTCAGGGGACCGATCGCCCTCAGCCTGGCGAACCGTTTGGCCAAGATGCAGGTCTGGCCCCCCTCCGAAAAGCCGTGTCCGCCGGGGGCGAGGGACTGTCCGCACGTCGTCTGCACCTCCCCGGCCATGCGCCCGATATACGAAATGCTGGACGCAACAGCCCCCACCAGCAACACGATTCTCCTGACCGGAGAAACCGGCGTGGGGAAGGACGTTCTCGCGCGGCACGTCCACTCGCTTTCGCCAAGGAGCGGAAAACCCTTCGTACATGTCAACTGCGGCAGCATTCCCGAATCGCTCATCGAATCGGAATTCTTCGGACATCGCAAAGGCGCCTTCACAGGAGCAGTCGCAAACCACAAAGGCTTTTTCGAACAGGCAGACGGAGGGACGATATTTCTTGACGAGATCGGGGAATTACCTCTGACCATGCAGACAAGATTGCTTCATGTCCTGCAAAACAAGATCATCCGCAGAATAGGGGACGCCAGGGACATCCCGCTCGATTTCCGAGTGGTGGCGGCCACCAACTGCGACCTTGACGGCATGTGCCGGGACGGCCGATTCCGTCGCGATCTCTTTTACCGCCTCAATTGCATCAGGATCGAAATTCCGCCACTCCGGGAACGGCGGAAAGATATTCCCCTTTTGGCCGGGAGCCTGCTGCAAACCATCGCCCGGGAGCAGGGGCAATCGAGCGCGCCCTCCATCAACGGCGCGGACATGGACCGTCTGGTCCGGCACGACTGGCCCGGCAATATCCGGGAGCTGGAGAACTGTCTTCAGCGTTCAGTGGCCCTGAGCAAGGGAACAACCTTGAACATAGACCTGTCCCCGAACCTGACCCGCCCGCCGCAGTTCCGTACCGCGAGTCCGACGACTCCGCAGGCCGTTTCGATCCATGCCGCGGACGGGGCATTCCAACGCAAGACATCCCTGCAGGATCACATCCGGAGCCACCTGGAAGAAGCGCTCCACCTTTCCGGCGGCCGTATCCATGGAAAGGGCGGGGCGGCGGAGCTGCTCGACATCAATCCGAGCACCCTGCGCAGCCGGTTAAAAAAATACGGCATCCCCTTCGGGCGGCAGATCTCGGAACATTCTTCGCGATAGCCTGACGACCTGACGCCTTTTTGAAACGCCTCCCGCGCCCGCGAACAGCAGACGGCCAACCTGATTACGATTGCCGTCTCCCTTCTTATTTCATACCCATGCAATATCACACAGCCTGGTATGCAATATGTTCTTGAATAAGACCTATCGACTGCAACACACGTAACCCTGCAGCAAATAAACATGTAATTTTCATGCGGACGGGTTGTCTCCAACAACATAATCTGTCAATCTGGCGAATATCTTTCCTGCAACTGCAGGACACCAGGCCTATTCGCAATCACTGAAAGCCTCTTTCGACTTCTCAACGTGATACGAGTGGACACTACAAACTCAGGAGGTTGTTTTATGAAGGTCTATCAGCAGTACATCAACGGCGAATTCCGCGACGCGGCTTCCAGGGAGCAATTCGAGGTCGTCAATCCCTTCACCGAAAAGGTCGTCGCCATGGCTCCCAAGGGCGGGGTCGAGGATGCAGCCCTGGCCCTTGAGGCCGCCTCTTCCGCCCGCAAGGCGTGGGCTGCCAAACCCTGCGCAGAGCGCGCCGTCTTCCTGAAGAAAATGGCCGAGGTCATCCGAGGCAACCGGGAAATGCTGGCCCGCACACTGGCCGAGGAACAGGCCAAGGTCCTGCCCCTGGCGCAGGTGGAAATCGACGCCACGGCCGAATATTTCGACTACTACGCGGGGTGGTCGCGCAAATACGAAGGAGAAGTGATCCAAAGCGACAGACCGACCGAAAACATCCTCCTCTACCGCCAGCCCATAGGCATCGTCGTCGGCATCTGCCCGTGGAACTTCCCGTTCTTCGTCATGGCCCGTAAAGTGGCTCCGTCCATCCTCACGGGCTGCCCCATCATCCTGAAACCCAGCAGCGACACCCCCAACACCACCTTTGAATTCGCCAAGCTGATCGCCGGAATCGGTCTGCCCAAGGGCGTGCTCAACTTCGTGTCCGGCGGAGGCAGCACTCTGGGCGACGCCCTGGTCAAAAGTCCGGAAGCCGGCCTCATCACCCTGACCGGCAGCGTGGAAACCGGCCAGCGCATCATTGCGGCCACGGCGGAAAACATCACCAAGACATCGCTTGAACTGGGCGGCAAGGCCCCGGTCATCGTCTGCGACGACTGCGACCTGGATCTCACGGTCAAAGCCGTGGTGGCCTCCAGGGTCATCTTCTCCGGCCAAGTCTGCAACTGCGCCGAGCGCGTCTACGTCGAGGAGAGCATCTACGATGAATTCATGACCCGACTGACCAAGGCCATGGCGGCTGTGGCCTATGGCGATCCCTTTGCCGATCCGGCCCCGGACATGTCCTCCCAGATCAATGAAGCCCAAATGCTCAAGATCGAAGCAATGGTGAAAAAGGCAAAGGTCGAAGGAGCGGAAGTGCTGGTGGGCGGCGGCCGAGGCGACGACCAGCCCTCGGGGTTCTTCTACAAGCCCACGCTCCTGGCCAACTGCACCCAGGACATGGAAATCGTCCGCAAGGAAATCTTCGGACCGGTTCTCCCGGTGGTCAAGGTCTCGGGCTTCGACGAGGCGCTGAATCTGGCCAACGACTGCGAATACGGCCTGACGTCTTCCATCTTCACCAAAAACGTCACCAAAATGATGCGGGCCATCAACGAGCTGGAATTCGGCGAAACATACGTCAACCGGGAGCATTTCGAAGCCATACAAGGATTCCATGCTGGTTGGCGGAAGTCCGGCATCGGCGGCGCCGACGGCAAGCACGGTCTCTACGAATACCTGCAGACCCACGTTGCCTACATTCAATACTAACCGCCAAATTCATTTTGAAGAAAAGACCGGCCGCGAGTGCGGCCGGTCCCATCCCCTTGCACACATCTCCCGCCGTATGCCCACGGGCGACTCCGCGCACCAGAGAGGCAGAAAGCAGAAGACAGAATTATCCGCCTTGCGTATAAAAAACTATGCTCAGGCTTTCCTTCTGTCTCATGGTCGTCCTGCTTTTTCCGGCGACAAACGTTGCGGCCGGAGACAAACTGCACGTCGTCACCATGCTTGCTCCCCCAAGGATCATGGTCATAGACGACGTCATCACCGGCATGGCCGCCGACTTGGCCAAGGAGGCCCTCGCCAGGGCCGGCTACGACGCCGTCATCCAACTGGTGCCATGGAAGCGGGCGGTCTACATGGCGAGCACCGGTCTGGCCGACGCACTCTTCTATCCTCTCTATACCGAGGAACGAGCCAAAGTGTTCCACTATCCGGCGACCCCGCTTTTCAGCATTGACCTGGTGGCCCTCAGACGGGCTGATGCGGATATAGTGATCCGCCCCGGCTACAAGGGACTGCGTGGCCTGGTCCTGGGGGTGGGACGGGGATTCGTGTACGGCCCCAAGGCTCTGAAACTCATCGACAGGGCCCATTTCAAAAAAGTCGAATCCACCGCTTCCAACGATCTCGGCTTCCGAAAACTTCTGGACAACCGCATTGATATGCTTCTGATGGACAGAACGCTCGCCCAGCACTTCCTGAATCAACCGGCAACCCTCGGCAAGGCGGACTATGTCCGGGATGAACAAGGCCGAATAGCAATCCTCGACAGCAAGAACGGGTATATGGTCTTTTCCAAAAGAACAACTTCCGCAATGGATGCGGAGAGATTCAACAACGCACTGGAATCAATGAAGGAAGACGGCAGTTATCAGGCCATCATCAGCAAATATCAGGCCCCCTGACACCGGCTCGGCAAACGCCCAAAGACAGGCCCACGGAAAAAACGACTCAAGGGTCCGGCGATGGGTCCGCACCACCCGATACAAGTCTCAACCGACTTGTCCGGTTAACTGATCGGCGTCTTGATATGGAATGTCGTTTCCCCTTTCCGTGATTCAAGCCAGATCTTCCCTTCGTGTTTTTCGACAAGCTGCAAGACGATCGCCAGGCCTATCCCGGTCCCTTTCCCGACCTCTTTTGTAGTGAAGAACGGATCGAAGATCTTATCCTTGATGGCATCGGAAACGCCGACGCCGTTGTCCGTGATGGAAATGCGCAGTGAACTGTTGTCACGACGAGTCGATATGGTAATGAGTCCCTTTGTATTCGTGTCTCCGAATACTTCCTGCGAGGCATGCGCGGCATTGACGATCAGGTTCAACATTATCTGGTCGAAATCGCCTGGTGGATAGAACAGTTGGGGAAGTTCTTCATCAAGAGAGGTCACGACTTCGGCAGCGTGTTTCCATTCGTTTCTGGAAATATTGATGGTGTCGCGTATCCTTTCGTTGACATTGATGACTTGTGCTTCGTCGTGGCCGGGATGGGCGAATCCCTTGACGGATTGAACAATGGAGGAAATGTGCCCCAATCCTCCAATGGACTCTTCCATGGCTGCCGGAATCTCTTCAGCCATGAAATCGAGATCGAGCTCCTCAAGCATTTCCGTGACGGCTCCAATGGAATCAGGGGAAATTCCTTCCGCAAACACATTCTTGATGAATTCGCCGAGACCAATGAGCTTGTCGGTGGATTCCTTTATGAAATCCGCGTTCCCGATAATATATTGAAGAGGAGTGTTGATTTCATGGGCAATACCGGCAGCCAAGACGCCGATCGTTTCCATTTTTTGGGACTGAAGCAACTGCCTTTCCATCCGCTTGATATTTGAAATATTGGTGACGACCTCATAGGAGCCGACAATCTCGCCATCTTCGTTCAAAAGAGGTGTCGGGGATGACAAAACAGATACGGTGTCGCCGCTTTTATTGGTAAGAGTCATTTCGTACGGTTCGGAAGCACCGTCTTTTCTGAGGATCTGATGATGAATGAAGGTGTCTTTGCTGTCTTCATGCACGAAGTCTACGAATTTCCCATCAACAATTTCCCGAATGTCACGTTCAAGCAATTCGCAAATCTTGCGGTTGACAAACATGACGTCGTTTTCGCGGCTGAGAACGAGAACGCCTTCATTCATCAATTCAACAAGGTTCCGGTATTTCTCCTCGCTCTGCCGCAGCAATGATTCCGCTTCAACCTGCTTGATGACGGCCTGAATGTCTTTCAGAAAATCCGATATGCGGACGACGTCATCCTGGGAATATCCGAAGTCTTTATTGCCGACCGCCGCGACGGAGTGGATTTTCTCACCGATGAAATGGGGAACAACCATGAGGCTTTCCAGTTTGACATGGCCATCAGGGAACCCTTTTCTGGGCAATTCACAGGCTGAGAAATCATTCACGACCAGAGGACGCCTGTGCCGTATCGCCTCCGCCCACAGCCCGGCTTTCCCCACAGGGAAAACCACAGGCTTGTCGACCACGGTGCACCCCTTCATGGTTTCGCCCGTCCAGGAATGGATAATCATGTTCTCTTCGGCATCATCCAAAAATCCAAAAAAACCATATTTGCTTTGAGTGATTTCTGCGATAGCCTCCAAGGTGACGTCACATATCTCCTTGATGGATATGGAGCTCTTTTTTGTGATGCGCCACAGATTTTCAAGACGCAGCGTCGCACTCTCAAGGTTGTTTCGCATCTTGAATTCGTCAGAGATGTCCTCGACCGTCGAGACCGCTCCACGTAAAACGCCATCGGTCACAATCGACGAGGAACGCATCGAAATTATTTTCTTTATGTCATTATGGAGGATGGAAAAAGTCAGCGTCGATCGACCTTTTTCCCGGAGGCTTTTCATAATGGGGAAATCCTCAAGAGGGACGGCATGGCCATTGACGTCCAACCCGTTCAGCCCGGAAAGCGTATCAGATACGTTTGTCTGTACCGAAGTCGCATCCAAATGAAATATTTCACGGCACCTCTCATTGATGAATTCCAATGAGTTGTTCCTGTTTGAAACAACCATGATCCCAATGGGACAATGATCCAGAGAAAGGGAAAGAAAGGATGGGTCACTTGAGATGTGAGTCATTGGTGAACACCTCCAGTATTGTTTTGCATTCCTTTGGCTACCTTTTGATTCAACAGTCAGTGATGATTTCCCCACCAATCAGACCATTGAGCGCTCAAAGCCCCTCTCTTCAAGCCCGCGGGCACGGGGCAGCCGGCGATGACCGAATGCTCGGCACAATCCTATGAAAGCAGGGCATTAAGGCCCTCCCCTGCCGTATCACACCCATGAGGGAAAAACATCTCCGCTGAAATAAATATAAAAGATACTTTGGTGAGACCCGCCGGGACATACCGTTGGGCGCAGACGGGCGGACCAAGCCGGCCAGCAGGCTTTCGGATTCCGCTCAAGAAGTGCCCCATTACCTTCTGAAACGACCAATTATCGGTACAAACGCAGAACTTCTGTGGCAAAAAGAAAATTTGGCGCAACGGGCAACCGTCCATGGAAAAGTGCAAATATCCGGGCCGGTCCTCTTGACGAAGCAATCCTGGTGGCTAAGTCCACTTCAAACTCATGCTCCAATTTTTTGCTCCCAAAGGCCAATCGAGCAACTTTATCCAAGTTTTTCTCCGCAAGCCTCACTATGCTGACCGACAGAACAGAGGTTGAACGATGATGAAGACGCATTCAAATCATTTTCAATTCGTGAATTCCGAGAACGCCGCCGGACTGACCGTCCTCAATGCAGTCATGTCGGATTTCTACTACTCCAACCATGCACACGACGACTTCGCCCTGGGGGTCACGCTTGAGGGCGTCCAGGAATTCGTCTGCAACGGCCAGAAAATCCAAAGTTCTCCCGGTAACGTCATCCTGCTCAACCCCGGCGATGTGCACGATGGAAATCCAGGGAAAGACACGGTCTTGAAATATACGATTCTTTACATTGATTCGGACGAGTTCTCACCGCTGCTGGGAAGTGCCGCCGCCATGGACAAAAAGGACTTCCGAATTCCGGAAATGCATTTTGAAGACCGGGTTCTCCGGTCACTGATTCTGGAAATGTCCCATTTCGTCACCAAGGCCGACGGCAAATCAGCCTTCGAGTACGAACACTGCCTGTACAAGATAGCAACCCGACTCACTCAGAGACTGGGAATTTTTCATCCGGGCGCATGGAGAGGCCATAAAGACACGCTCTTGCTCAAGGCCTGTGAATACATCCATGACAACATTGAAATGGATATCTCCATCAATGATCTCAGCCGGGTGACCAATATTTCCAAATTTCATTTCATCCGTTTGTTCCGCAGACAATTCGGGCTGACGCCGCACCAATACATCATCAATCACAAAGTCAACAGGGCGCGGCTGGAACTCAAGACGGGCGAGCCTCCCAGCGAGGTGGCGCAACGGTTCGGATTTTTTGATGTCAGCCATATGAACCGCCATTTCAAACGATCATACGGCATCACGCCTAGACAATATCAACACCAATTATTGAAAGGATGACCATATGCTCGGCATAGTACTCTTCTGTATCGGGATAATGTATACCCCCGGTCCCGTGAATATCCTCAGCCTCAACAATGGAATGCAACGCCGATTCACCCACCACGCTCCATTCTGCCTGGGCGTGGCATCTGCGACGAGCTTCGCTTTTATCCTGATCGGCTATACGGGCAGTGCGTTGATAAATGACAGGATCATGCCCTTCATCGCTGCTGCAGGCGTATGTTTCATCATTTACCTTGCCTACAAGATCATCGCGTCGGAAATCAGTACCGCGCAAGACAATGGCAACACTTCTCCTCTCAAGTTCAAAGGCGGATTTTTCATGCAGCTCCTCAATCCGAAAGCCTTTCTGGCTTTTGTGTCCGTGGCGGCTGTTCAATTCCCCGCTGCCGGGATCAACGGAGCAAAGATTGCGATCTGGTCGATGGGGCTTGGAATCCTCGCCTTTGGAGCGCCGTTCACCTACGCGGTTTTCGGTTCAACAATAACGCAACGCATCGAGAACACCTCCCATCTCAAACACCTCAACTTCATCATGGGAATATTGTTGATCGTTGTCGCCGCAGAGATGGCGTATCAACATGTCTATCCTGCGTTTCAATAACAAGAAACAAAGACTCCGCTAAAAAGCCACAGCAGGACTCCCAAACACCTTGATCAGATTGGCAACACTAATACATATTCCACGGAAAAGGCTCGGGAGGAAAACCTTCCGAGCCTTTACAACCACCGCTGAAACTGAAGGGAATTGCCGAATCTTCAGGACGAAGATTCGGACGTGGCGCGTCAACTCACAGACTCTTCCGCCCTCTCCATGAAAAGAGGCTCATCGGCAAGGGCCTGTTTCAATGCCGCAATATCGCCCATCAGGAGACCGAGATTGCGCTTTATACGTTCCTCGGGCCAATTCCACCACTGAATTTCGTCCAGGAACAAAACGTCCTCATCCGAGAAGCGCTGCTTAATGGGCTTCGCAGGGGCCCCGCCCACAACGGTATAAGGCGGGACATCCCGTGTCACGATGGACCGTGAACCGATTCTCGCGCCGTCGCCTATGGTCACTCCCGCCATGATCAGGGCTTCAAACCCTATCCACACGTCGTTCCCGACCACAATGTCACCTTTGTTGTCCCAACTCTCGGTGACGCCCAAGTCATGTTCCCACAAGGCTCCGAAGATGGCGAAAGGATAGTTGACGCAAGAATCCTGCTTATGGTTGCCCCCATTGAAAAGGAACTTCGCTCCATGCGCTATGGAGCAGAACTTACCGATGACCAATCTATCGTTGTTCACCGGATAGTGATACAGCACATTCTTTTCCTGAAATTTCAACGGATCATCAAAATCATGATAATACGTATAATCACCGACGATAATATTCGGATTGGCAACAGCCTCACGAAGATTGCAGGTATTTTTGTCCCCCGGCCGGGGGAAGATAGGCAAGTCCATGACATTCTCCTTATCATTCAAAATGATCACTCTGGGGATTCTCGATGATCGGATCACTGTAAACACAAAGATGACGCTTGTTAAGCTCTATGATCCTTATCATTGATGAAGACAGTCTCCGGTCGACCAACAGTCTCATCTTGGTGTGTACCAAAGCTCCTGCCGGTCAAATGGTGTTTTTGGGGAGAGAAGCATGTTCTCGATCATCAAAACCTTTCGGTTCCCGATCTTCGCCCGTGCTATGGCTTCCCCATACGCTGCATCAAACATCGCATCAAACTCTCCATTTTTAATGAGGATTTCCAGCCCTCGCCGTATACGATCCGCCAAGCCGGGATTGCGGGGTGAAACAAAAAAATAGCTTGGCGTAGGGAAATACAGCGCCAATGAGGGTTCGACACGGATATCCGGATACACATTTTTCATTGTTTCCAGTTCAGCGTATATTTCATTGACGCCGCGGGGGAAGTAGTCGAATCGATCACGATCCAGCATGCCGTAAAGCCCCCGGCGGGTTCTCCCAGTAACAACGTTGAACCCTGACTGCTGAAGAACGGTCGTGGTTGTCCACTGCAAACCAGACCCCGCCCTGAGGGACTTCAAACTTTCGAGATCCTGTATATCTTTGAATCTTTCCAAATCATCCCGGCGAACAACCAATAAGCGATACCCCAAAATACCTTTCAGCACTGGAATACGGACCGGAATCGTTTCCTCCTCCCACTCCAATCGCGTGGCCGCGAGATGAACATTGACAACACCTTCGGCGAGTTCGACCAACACCCGATTCCGTTGCATCTTTCTATCCGCATACGATATCGTATAAGGGCCATCGGATTCGACAGTCACATCAAGGGCCTTTTCCAAAACGCCATATGCATAAAACAGTCGTTGGTCCGAAGGATTAAAATGCGAGACCAATTTTATTTCATCCATGGAATACCCAGACGACGCCACGCCCCCCGGAATCATAGCCAGGACTGATATCATGAGCCACAGTTTCATGCCTTCTTCCTTTTTTTGAAGAACGCAACTCATAGCATGCCCATACCGAGAAAAAAAGGTTCAGCCGGTTGAACACAGGCCTGACTCATGAACCTCCGTGATGCTGACCAAGCGAACTCCCTAGCCCGACAATAGTTGCCCCGGCGTTCCAACGAAAACGGCCGTCCCAAAGCCGACTCAACATTCAATATTTTGATATTATTTCCATTCCACAAATAAAGCGCGGGAAAAGAGTCTTCCAGGTCCTATAGGCGTTGATGGATAAACCGGAAAAACTGACAAACCCTCTGGACAGAAGATTCGGATATTGAAATGAAGTGCCACTCCCCGCAGGATGAGGCACGGAAAGCGGAAAATCCACGCCACGCGATGATCATTCTACGGGCGCACCCGGCTTTAATGGGTCCCACGGGGTATCACAGGGCAGGAAAAGAAGTGGTGCAAACATATCTCAACCAAGGTTCAGGGTGAGCTCTCTATTGCGTCCTGAACCCCCAGCCATTCCAAGGCGTCTTCCTCATTCCTGAAAGTCTTGTAGCCGACACCACGATTGGTAAGTGTCGTCTCAATGAAACCACGTGCCTCTTCGTTTTGCGCGGTACTGATGGTGGCGATACGAAGCCCTTTCCAGGCCAGCCCCATCCGCTCCATCATTTTGGCGAAGGCTACGGTGTCGTATGCAGTCAATCGAATGACAAGCCCATCTCCTTTGATGAGAATCCTTTCCAGAGTGCGAGCTTTTGCTTCATTGATGACCACACGGGCATGCTCTGTCATCTCCTCATGGCTCTGTATCTCGCCTTTGGGTTTGACAAGCAGATACCCCGCTTGCTCAAGAAAAACATATTCTACAGACATAGCATACTTATATTGCCAACAGAGCCTTCAGGCAATGGATATCACTCATCCGCTTCGAGCCCTACCTGGCCTCAAACCTTGAGCAGCCACGGCCATACGCAAAACAACCATCCGATTAAATTTGATTAAGTCGTCGCCAAACGGCCTTGAAGCAACCCGCCGCACTATGTGTAAAGTGTGCGGACCGTCGCCTGCGTTGTCGGGCGTCATGAATTATTTTGGCGCACCTTTTTTTCATCAATGTCCTGGCGCAAGCGCCGACCTGAAAGACAAACCCGGCAGCATCAGTTGATCGGAATAAACCTGAAGGCTGCGCATCAACCACTTAATTCAGACATATTGAATGATTCAATCAATGTGGTTGGGCCACATCGGCATCACGCTCGGCTGTTCTCGGAATCGTGCTATGCAGCCAAAGCCAAACGAAATGACTATACGGATCAGAGGATAAAAATGCAGACAAACAATTTCTTCACGCGTCATCTGGCCTTCAGGTATATCGGGTGTGTACTCGTCATACTTATTCTACTCTCTTTCGGATTTGGCCTCTCCCTGCATCGGAACCAGGTCCGGGAAGAACTGAGAACCTCCAAGGCCGAAAACCTGGCAACCCTGAAAACCCTCTCCCTCGCCCTCACTGACTGGATTCACAGCCAGATCAACTTGGCGAAGCTGATCGCCGGCAGCGAAGTGGTGGTCAGAGCATGCACCACCCCCGACAACCCGGCCGCAGTGACCGAGGCGCAACGTTTTCTGCAAAGCATCCACGACAGGTACGGATTTTATGAGAACATCCCCCTGACCCTGCACAGGCCCGATGGAGCATCCATAGAGGTGACCGTGAACGGCCAGTCGCGACAGGTCAATGACGGCGGATTCTTCGTGGATACCGTGGGCGGCAAGACCATCGGCAAGTGCGGCACAAAGATGAGTTTCATCAAGGCCTCGCGCGAAGGCAACAAATACTTCATCAGCCAAGTCTATCCGAGCCTTTTGCGCGGCAACCCCATATTCGTCATCGCCGTACCGGTATACAATGAGGGAAAACACGTGGGCACAGTGGTTCTTGCCCCCCAGATGGACTACTTCACCGACATGTTCATCAAGAAAAGCCGCATCGGAAAAAAGGGGCAGGTCTTTTTCAGCGATGACCGCAACATGTTCATAGCTCATCAGGACGCAGCCATGATCCTCAACAAGGACATCGGCGATCATGCAAAATACTTGAAAAAAGTGACCGATGGTAACGCCGAATTCTTCTCCACGGCCGGAACCGGCGAGGACTTCCGCTACCTTTCCATGAAGGTGGACATTCCGGCCCGGAATATTTTGCACGGATGGTTCCTGACGGCTGCGCAGCCTCGGGCCGAAATCGAAGCGGGAGCAAATGACTTCATCAACCAACTCTTCTGGGCCGGAACAGGATTGGTCCTGGCACTCGCCCTTGCCCTTTACGGGCTGACCCGCTGGCTGGTCACCCGTCCTCTTTCACAGGTCGCGGCCTATGCCCGCAGCATTGAAAAGGGAGACTTCAATGCCTCCCTCGCCATCAAACGTGCCGATGAAATAGGCATGTTGTCGGAAAGTCTGAGAAACATGACCGTGAGCATCATCGGCCAGCTGCACAAGGAAATGGGCTTGTTCAAGGGCATACTGGCAGGTATCCAGAACCCGTTTACCGTGGTGGACACCGACATGCGCGTCATCAACTGCAGCAACAGCATGATCCGCACCACGGGAAGGACTGGAAGCACGGAGGACTTCAAGGGCTGGCCCGTGGCCAGGTTCTTTTTTGACGACAGCAGCCGTCATGTCATCCTTGAAGACGTCCTTGAGGACGGAAAACCCAGGAAAAAGGTGCCGTTCAGCTACACCAACCCGAAGGGCGAACATTTTGAATTACTCATTGACGTGGTTCTTGTCCATGACAATCAAGGGAAAGTCATGGGCGGCATCACCTTTTGGAATGATGTAACCGAAATCAAGGCGCAGCAAAGGGCGATTGAAACACAGAAGGAACGCATCGAACACGCTGCGGAAGAGGCGGAAAAACTGTCCGTAACAACGGCGGAACATGTACGCACCCTGACCGAGGGAGTCTCCGATTCCAGCAGGATGACCACGGAACAGGAAGGCTGCCTGCTGGAAACCGTGACCGCCATCGACGAACTCAGCTCCACCATCCAGGAAGTCGCCAAAAACGCATCTCAAACGGCTGAAAACGCTCAGGGGACAAGGGAGTTCGCTACAAACGGGGTCGCTGTGGCCCAGACAACCATTGCCTCCATCAACTCCGTCAAAGCGCATGTGGCCTCAACACAGCAGGACCTGAAGACCCTGGGCGAACAGGCGGACGCCATTGGCGATGTCATGGGAATCATCAACGACATTGCGGACCAGACCAATCTGTTGGCCCTCAACGCGGCAATTGAGGCGGCCCGGGCAGGCGAAGCAGGGCGCGGTTTTTCCGTGGTGGCGGACGAAGTCCGCAAACTGGCGGAAAAAACCATCAATGCCACCGGCGAGGTGGAAAACGTCATCACCGCAATCCAGAACAATTCCCGTCAATGCTTCAAATCCATAACCAAAGTGGAAGCAGAAGTGTCCAACAGCGTGGAAAATGTCCAGAAGACGGATACCGCCTTCAGGGAGATCGCCGAACTGGCCGAGGTCACCAGCAACATGGTCACAGGCATAGCCACAGCCACGGAACAGCAGTCCGCGGCCACCGAACAGATTGCCAAGACCGCGAGCGAGGTCCGTTCCATGGCCGAGGAAACAACTCAGGTCATGACCAGGTCCAAAGACGACGTGCACTTGCTGGGAAACGCCTTCAATAAGCTGCACGACATCATCAATTCAATGAACTAACCGCAGCGGCCGGGCAACCCGAGAGCGCCCGGCCGCATTTTCCCCAGGCGGCCTTGCGAGTCCCTCATCCCTTTTGGTCGGGCCAATGGATTGCCATTTGCCAGCCGTTCTCAAAACACGTTAAGACTCTGCCAGTCGAGTCATCAGAAACAGATTAGCCCAAAGGACCCCATGTCGGATTCCGTCTCACAGCCGGACAGCTTTCCGGAGGAGAAACTGCTCTCCAGCTACCTTGAAATGCTGCCCGGCATTGTCTGGCGCATCGATATCGTCGGCAACGAAATCACCTTCCTGAACAAATACGCGACTTCTCCGGAAGGGGAGAAGGTTCGCGCCATTTTGCAGAATCCTCAACGCCCCAAGGAAATCATTGTTCCCGAGGACAGGGAACTCTTTCAACATAGCCAGCAACTCATCCGCAACCGCCAAAGCACATCCTGCTCATTCCGGGTGCGCGAGAAGAATGGGGAAGTGAAATGGTTCAAGCTGGTGTCCATGCCCGACCCGGTCCACACAAGCTGTTCCATAGGGATGCTCATGGATGTCACAGCCCACGCGGAGGGCATCCTGAACTCCGCAGGCAGTCCCAAGCTCTCGACGAAAATCAATATGGTGGACGACCCCGTACTGTTGGTGCGCTTCGTGGATCGCTCCGTGTATATGGCCAACAGCGCAGCCAGGCGGCTGCTGGGCTACAACGAAAAGAAGCTGACGACAGTAAGCCTCCAGGAACTGCTTCGCGACAACCCCGACTCGGATCTCTATCAGATCTACGAAGGACTCATTTTTTCCGACCACTGGGACGGCGACCTGCGGGTGACCGACGCCATGGGCGAAAGCCACCAATGTTCGGCCCGTATCCAGGCCATTTCGCGCCAAGAGGAACACCTCCTGTGGATCACTCTCTCCCACCGCAACGACTGCACAGCCTGTAGAGGCATTCCCGTAAGAGGCAACGAGGCCGTGTCCGACAAGTTCTCAAGTTCATCTCTGAAGCGCTGTTCTTCAGTCAAGGCGCTCCTTAAAACCATGCTCAGGGCTCTGCCGGAAAACTCTCCCACCAAGTCGTTGCTGCTATCTCGCATTTTCATCAAAAAAAACGCCATTGCCGTGACCGGCGCGGGCAGTTCCTTTGGAAACGATCCCGAAGACCTTGCGCACCCCTACGAGGGCTCCATAGCCGAAAGCATTGTCCGCTTCGGACAACCCAACCATGTTGTGGCGGAGACCTCCAAAAGCATAAAGGCCATAGACTGGGCCCTGTTCATTCCCCGGGGAATCCGCTCGTATTATGCCCAACCGTTTTTTACCGACGGAATACTCACCTACGTTCTGATTTTCTGTTCGACCCAACCGGACAGCTACGACCCGGATTCCGAAGCCCCTCTGCTGGAACTGCATCAGGAATTCCTGGCCAACCTGGAGCGCTGCCTGGGCAAAGAGCGGTAATCCTGGTCCAACCACTTCAGCTTTTTTCCTCTTCCCACAATGCACTCTCGTCTGTGTTGCGGACGGGACCACTTGCTTTCAAAAAAATCACATATCCTTTTTTCTACTGCTACTCCAGATAGATAACAACACATATCAAGAAACAAACCTCTTGCTCGCCCCACTCTGGTTGGACCAGTTTCGTGCAATATTTTGCTTTTGCACTTGCCAACCCTCATTTCACAGACCTAAAGACAGAGATGAATATATAAGAAAAAAGCAAACAATCAAAACTGGTTGGACCAAACATGACGACAGCGACACAACGGCCTCTTCTCTGCCGCAAAGTGGTGACCATGCTCAAAGACGGTGCTTTTTCCATCGGAGACAAGCTGCCCGGAGAACGAAGGCTGGCGGAAATGTTCCACACCAGCCGCAACTCCGTACGAGAGGCGCTCTGCAACCTCGAATCCATGGGATATCTGGAAATCCGGAAAAAAAGCGGTTGCTACCTGAAAAGCAAAGAAGGACGCATCAACTGGGAAATACTGCGCAGCCGCAAAAGCTGCGGGGCCTTCCGGCAATTGGTGGAGACGCTCAGCATGATCGCCCCTGGATTGGTCCGTTCCCAGGCGCCCCGGCTGTCGGCAGCGGACATCGACAAGCTGGAGAGGGCCACGGCCAATATAGGGCAGGCCATCGTCAAATCGGATCTCCCGACTATCGGGGAGAGGTACATAGCCTTTTACCGCACGTTGGCCGAAATCGCATCCAACGACTACCTGATTCTGCTTCTGAAAGAGCTGGCCATGGCCTCCTGCAACCTTGAGAACACAACGGGCGGGCTTTCCGAAGTTCAGGCAGACTCTTTATTCGCCTTTCATGTGGAACTGTTCAACGCCTTGAAGAACAGGCAGGCCGACACGGCTGCGGCCCTTGCCGAAGAGTGCATGCGGGCTTTGCATCGCCTGGTTCTGCCCGAAGACGTCCCCGCCTCCGAAGCGGGCGAAACACACCGTGCCCTATGAACCGAAGAGATTTTTTTTGCCGCTTGATCCCTTTGAGGAACCGAACGCAGGCAGATACATCAAGCGATTCACTCCGACCGGAAGAGCGACATACCCTCTCGGCGGACAATGATCGTTTTCTGCGTGCCATGGCCCTGGGAATCGATCCGGCGACTGTCACGCCCGGGCAACTGGATACCCTGATTTCGGAATCTGAAACCTCAACAAGACTGAAATGAGCAGAATTGGATACCGGGGCTGATCACCCCCCTGTCCAACCGACTCGGTTAGGAGAGCAACATGGACAACAGCAGTGTCAGCTACCTTGAGAGTAGAAAGCTGGTCAAACGATGGAGCGGGCCGATTCCCGCTCTGGTCAACACGTTCATCATTCTCGCGTTCTTCTACGTGACATGGTGGATTTTCCAGGACCCGCGCGGCCTGATGCGCATGTATACCCCCTACGTGGGATACATGGTCTGCCGCTGGCTCCTGATCCTTTTTATCTGGGTCGCCTACATCTTCGATTTCTGGCCGTTCAAACGGTCCTGGCTGAGAAACACCCACCCCTTGATAAAGGGGACGGTGCTCACGCTGGTCAGCGTGGCCGCCATGATCATCCTTATCAAAGGATTCTTCATCGAAATCCTGGGGAACTTCGGCATCGCCTACTTCGACCCGGGCAGGCTGGAGGCCATGGGAATCACCGACTTCTATTCCATCGAATACGCGGCCGAGGCAATCATGATGTTCGCGGCCATCGCTTCCTGGCTCTCCCCCAGTTGGGTGGTGGCCTGTGAAAATGCGCCCTGGCAGAAGCTGGACCAACCGGCCCGAGGCATCACCATTGCCGTAGTCACCTTTTTCATGAGCATGATCGTCTACTTCCTGACCATGCACTCGCACATGGCCATTCTCTTTTACCCGTGGCAGAAATTCACGGCCATCTGCCCGCCTTACTGGGAAAAATTCGCCAACACGGTTTCCGGCAACTTCCACATCGCCTGGATCATGTGCTGCACCGTGGTGGTCTGGCTTTTCGAAACCATATGGGAACGCTACCCGTTCAACCTGATCAAAAACAATGCTCTGCGTCGAACCGCATCGTTCTTCGGAATCATCGCCATTGCAGTGTCACTTTGCTTTTTCCTGTACTATGCCCAGGATCTTGTCTGGGGTGAAACCATTCGCGGCACCCGTCGTCTGATGGCTCCGGACTGGCGCTGGCTTCATGTCGGCGAAATGGCGATTTTCTGGCTGGTTCCTTCCCTGTACCTGACCTTCTACTGCAACAACTGGCCGACCAAATTCAGCCGCCCCGTCAACGTCTGCATCCGCACGCTGTTGACCGCGGCCCTGGCGGCCTTGGTCTACATCATCTACTACAAGACCTCCCACCTGTTCCTGGGAACCCAGAAAGGCTTCTCCCATCCGCAACAGTTCCCCATGATTCCCATGATCTGGTTGATCAACATCTTCCTGATCAACATCTGGTTCATGGACGGTTGGCCGGGCTGGAAAGCCGTGCCCAAAACCGCGGCGGAACTCGAGGAAGTCAAGGAAGAGATCGTGGCCCACGACGTCAGGTGGACGCCGGGCCTCGCAAAGGGCCTGATCGTCGGACTGTGCGCCGGTGTGCTGCTGTACGTCGTCATCATCAACGCCCTTCCCTGGGTCGGCGCCAACTTCACCATCATCAACTAGGTGAGGAGCAAGGAGAATAGAATGAGCAAAGACAACAAGAGCATAAGCAGACGCGATTTCGTGAAGGGCGCCGCAACCGGCCTGGTCGCAGGAGCATTTGCCGGCATGGGGATGTACTCCTACACTTCCTCAGCTTACGGCCGCCTGCCCAAAACCGAGAGAAAAATGCAGGATTTCGGGGCCTGCCGCAGCGTCCGGGTGACCAACATCTCCGAAACAAGCTGGTTCAACAACGCTCACCTCATCGGCGACATTCACGAAGCCGGCGGCCTGCTGGTGAACCAATATACCCTGAACTGGGCGCCGTTCGCCAACGGCAAGGGATCGGCCAAAGGCTCCTATGACGAAGGCATCGGTTCCATCAAGGAGCTGCTCCCCCACGACCTGAAAAAGGCATGGGAAATCCAGAAAAAACTGGCTCTGCACCCGGACAATCCTGGCGGATATTCCTGCCTCATCGAGGTCGAGTCCCTGGACGGCTCCATTCACAAGTATCTGCTGGACACCGGCTGGTCATATGAATGGATGGAGGACAGCTTCAAGCGTGAAGGCATCGACAAAATGCTCGAAGAGCAACAAATCGAAGCCCTGTTCATCTCGCACGAACATTGGGACCATTTCTGGGGCCTGCCGGTCACGGTCAAATACGACAACCGCATCCCCCTCTACATACATGACGGCTTTTATGAGGAAGGCCTCAGATACATCAAGGACTGCGGCTACAAGGGCGACATGACCGTCGTGGACAAACCCATCACCGAGATCGTTCCAGGGATGGCCCTGCTCAAGTTCGATGTGCCGATCATCAACCGCGTCTTCGGTGAAACCTCCCTGGCCTTCAATATCAAGGACAAAGGGCTGGTGCTCATCTCCGGGTGCTGCCATCAGGGCATACTCAAGTTCGCGGACTTCGCCCACGCCAACCTGAAGTACGATAACGACAAGTTCTACGGCATATACGGCGGACTCCACATCTCACCCTTCGAGGACTGGGACCCCAAATACGACGACCTGGTCATCTCCCTCGGGCAGTGGGGCTTCGAACGCATCGGATGCAACCATTGCACAGGCCATCTGACGGCCAAGAAATTCATAGAAGCCGGATATCCAGTGGTACGGGGTACCGCTCGATTCCGCTCGGCCTCCAAGGATTACCTGGGCAACGGAGACAAAATCAGTTTCGGTTGTTAACGACCTCCACACACCACCCCATCGGGTCCGGCACGCTTTCCGGCGTGCCGGACCCTCCAAGCGAGGACCGCAATGCAACTTTCCACCGTACTACCGGCTCGCCGTCGTCCCGGGCAGCGGGTCGACCTTCCCGAAATGCTCACGAACTGCCTGCTGGCCGCATGTCAGCGCGAGGCGTTCAAACGATTGGTGGGCTGGAAGGGGATGGCCGTTTGCCCCCGCGGCGCCCAGGGTTGGACACTCAAGGTGCGCGCACGATCAGGCGTATTCGGCCTGGCGACGCAACACACATGGCGCGATGACAAGGGGCAACACGCTCGACTGGGGCTCTACTACTTCCCGGCCCAGGATGATCCCTTGCTCGAATCCATGTCGCTGGCCGCAAATCATGCAGCGGTGCAACCGGACTACATAGAAAACCTGCGTCGATTCACGGCAATGGACGAATGGGCCACCCCTTTCCGCATGGGAGAAATTTCCGCCTCCCTGACCCCGGAAGAAGAAGGGGTGTTCCTGCAACTCAATGCCTTGAACAAAAAATTGAGCATCACCCAGGATGGGATCATGACCTCGGACGGGAAATGGGTCCTTACCCCCGGCGAAGCGGAGGAAAGCTTTCCCGCCCACGACATTTCCATGGATTTGCTGCTGGTGCTGGCAGCCGCCGTGACCAATTGTCTCGAAGAGCCCCCGCATCGTGTAGGCCGCATTCACAATCCCGGCCACGGCCTGATCTACGACAGGAGCGGCAACCAGTCGCTTCTGGACGACGACATCCTCATGATGGGCGATTTGTTGTATTGGGGCAGCCGCACGGCCTTGACCGCCGTGGGCCCTCTTTTTCAGACCCAGTGCCAAGTCGCTGCCGGAAGCGAAGACAAAGCTTCCCTACCCAGCCCCCTGAACGATGCCCTTTTTTGGAAAACCGACGACCTGCATACACTTTCCAACAATGATGCCTATGCCCCGGCCTTTGACGCCCGCCCGGGGTTGATCGTACTCAGCGGCTTTCTTGGAGCCGGAAAGACCACCTTCCTCAACCAGTTGCTGGAATATTACGCGGCGCGGGACGAGCTTGTGGCCATCATCCAAAATGAAATCGGCCAAACAGGGGTGGACGGCAAATTGCTGGAAGGGGACGATTCCATTGTGGAACTGGACGAAGGATGCGTCTGCTGCACCCTGGCGGGCAACCTAGCCAAGGGCATCGAACAACTCAAAACCAGATTCAACCCCAAGGTCATCGTCCTGGAGTCCACCGGACTGGCCAATCCGTTCAACATCCTGAACGAGCTGGAAACACTGCGCTCTCTGGTACGGCTGGACTCGATCACCACCCTGGTAGACGCGGAAAACGGCGCAGACCTGCTGGCAAATCACGATATCGCCAGAGATCAGGTGGCGGCGGCGGATACCATCCTGCTGAACAAATGCGACTTGGCTGACGGCGAAACGCGCGACAAACTGCGCACCAAGCTGCGCAAACTGAACAAACGGGCCATCCTGGTGGAAACCGAACACGGCTCGATCAATCCCGGCAACCTGTACGATACGGATCCGTTCGAACAAATGACCGGGTTGCTTCCCTGCCTGCCGAATAAAACGCACCACACGCATTCCAACGAAGGATTCGTCACCCGGCGCTTCGACTTTCCGTCCCCCCTGAACAGGGAACGGCTCCGCACCGCGCTGGACGAACTGTCCGACACCGTATTCCGGATCAAGGGAATAGTTCACCTGTCGGACAGCACCCAACCCGAAGTGCTCCAGTACGTTTGCGGGCGGCACGAGCTTTCTCCCCTGGGAGACGATTTTGACCAAAGGGGGTTCCTGGTGGTCATCGGCACGAACATGGACCTTGCCGCCCTGGAAAACCTAGGAAGAAAGTACGCATGAATATTATGCAACAAGGTGGTTTCATGATGTGGCCGCTGCTGGCCATGTCCGTGGCGACACTGGCCGTAGTCCTGGAACGACTCGTGCTTTTCACCACCCAACGCTTTCCCTCGGCGGATGTACTGGAAGCCCTGTTGTTCCTGCTCAGCAGCCAGGGGCGCGACGCCGCCCTCAAACAAGTTGAAGAGGAGGCCCCGACCTATCTCGCTTTTTTCACAGCCTGCTTCACGCCCCAAGGCGGTACCGGTTGCGAACAAACCATACAGACCGCCGGCGAAGAAACCCTTTTCCGATTCAACGCGCGGCTGGACTTCCTGGCCACTATCGCAACCACGGCTCCGCTCATGGGGCTGCTGGGCACGGTTCTCGGAATGATCAACGCCTTTTCCCGACTCTCGGCATCGGGCGACGTGGACATCTCCATGCTGGCGGGAGGAATCTGGCAGGCTCTGCTGACCACTGCCGCCGGGCTGTGCATCGCCATCCCGGCCATACTGGCGCACCGCTGGTTCTGCCGGGAGTACGACAAGATCGCCTTTGCGATGCAACAGGCGGCAAGGCTCGTACTCGAATGGCGGGAAGCTTTGGAGCCGGGCAGATGATCGAGTTCGGACATCGAGCTCCGAAACCGGCCTCGCCGGACATCACTCCGCTCCTGGACGTGGTCTTCATCCTGCTCATCTTCTTTGTGGTCTCGGCCGTCTTCACGGCCAAAGGCGTGGATATCGAACTCCCTTCGGCCATGACGGCCAAGACCGTCACCGGAAAGTCCATGGAAATCGAATTGCGGGAAAACGGGGATATCCTCTGCGACACCACACGGATCACCATGCACGACCTGTTTCACCTTCTGCGGAACACCCTTGATCGCCCACTCTCCCAACAACCGGATCACATCCTGCTGAAATCATCTCCCAGAGCCCGTGTTGAACGGTTCGTGAAAATCGTGGACATGGTTCGCAAAACCGGATTCACCAATCTGGTGATCGCCACCGACTCCCGTCCCGGGGACGAAACCACCAGGATGCGGCAATGACCTCCCGGCAACGGCTGTGGACCTGTGTGGCGCTCTCCCTGTGTCTGCATTGGTTTCTGGTGCGGCAACACTGGGAGCGGCCCCCTGCCGCCACAGGCGAAAGCATCATCATCCCGGCCGACTTCGACCTTTCGGTGGCCGACCGAAGTAAAGGGTTGGCCTTGGAGCAGGGGCCGGCGCCGGAACAAGACGGCCCCAAGCACGAGGATGCGGTCAGGCGACTCAGACGACAAGCCCTGAAACACTTCCTGTCCCAAGTGCAAGAGGCTGTGGAGCGAAGGCGCTTACCCCCCGGCAGCGACCTGTCCGGACTGATCGGCAATGTCCGCTACAAGTTCCGCATTCGCCCGGACGACACCTTCTCCGATATCCACCTGGAACACTCTTCAGGCGATCCGTCGCTCGACCGGGCCGCGCGGCGCGCCATCGAATCCGCCAGTGGTACGGTCAAACGCCCCGGCATCCTCAAGGGACAGTCCTGGACAATCTCCATGACGGTCAAATACCAATATTCTCTCTAGAATTGTTTTTCCATTCACTCCGTCCGACAGCAAAAAGCCCCATATTCAAGCTTCCGTGCGGTGAATCGAATGGGGCGGTTACAGAGGCGTTTTGAAAGGAGAACGGCGGGAATCAGATATACTGCCAGACTTTGCCGATTGTGGTTTCCATAACGGCAACGGCGCAAAGGTCGCTGCAGGCGATTTCGACAAGCTCGGCCCGAAGGTTCCCCTCCCCCTGCCTTTTATTGAAGGCGTCCATTACCGCAATGGCGTCACTGAGGGTGCGTGATTGTGGAGAACTGCCGTCATGCGTCCGAGGGTGATAGCCCAAGTAAATTGTTTTGACCTTTTCCTGTTCCCTGCTCATATCCTGTCCTCGTTGGTTTGCGGTTGTCCCGTGTTCGATCCAGGGGCCAGTCCGTGATCCGGCATTGGGTATAGGGTTTCAATGAATTTTCCTAGCCTACACTGAGTTGCGTTTAATGTGAAATCCGGGGAATCTGAAATTCCGGGAATGTGAAGCCCTCACTTGAAGTGATAGCTATGGATTTCATACGGTTATCGACATCACCAGAGAGACAATCGGTTCTACAAAAGTGGGCCGACTGTGCTGGACCAAATCAGAGCCCCACGATTTCATTTGTATATTCCACAAAAAAAGGCCTACAAACCAAAACTTGTAAGCCTTTGAAATTCTTGGTGGAGCTGGAGGAAATTAAACCCACGACCTCTTGAATGCCATTTTGCCAATAGCAAACTAAATACCAACTACCCCAATAATAGCAATGAATGACAGACGAAATACAACTTCCCCCTATCATTAGCTAAAGTATGCACAAAGCTAGAAATGTCGTCGATTATGATAGGCGTCGTGGAAAAAACGGCCACATACAAACACAAAAAAATTTTCTGCTCATAAAAATATCAATGGGCTCTAAAAAAACGGCATTGCTCTTTAAAATCGCTTTTACTACCCTTACAACACAGCTCAAATAAACTCACTTGCAACAGGCGTGTATCATGCAGTCAAAAATGAAACTTACAAGCATAGATCTTATCAAAATTATTGAATCTCCGAAAAACAGAGAAATTCTCCAGGCATTCCACAGTCGTTCATTTCTCAAAGGTGAGGTGCTTGCCTCCCCAGGCGGCAAAGAAAATCACGTCTTCATTCTTCGATCCGGAAGGGCCCGAATTTATCTGAGTTCTCCCTCCCGCGAATTCATGCTCTCAATCCTCAGTCCGGGCGACATATACAGCACGCACACCCGAGCGACCTGCAGAGCTCTGGAGGACGGCAGCATGTATGTCTGCCCTGTCCGGGACTTCAAAAAAATTGCCGCTGAACACAGCGAGTTCACCATGACCATGGTCACAGTCCTTGGCGAACTGCTTTCCGGTTCCTTTGCGATAATCGACGGCTTCGCTTTTCGCGACACGGAATTACGCCTGACGCTCTTTTTTTACGAGGAGGCACTCCTCTCAGGCGTCGACATGGACGACGGCCGCCACCTTGAACTCACCCTCACAGTGGAACAGATCGCCCAGATCGTGGGTGCTTCACGCCAAATGGTGTCCACACTTCTCAACAACATGTACAAATCCGGCCTCATCGAGCGCCGGGGCAGAGGAAAATTCTTCATTCCCGACATGGACCGCCTGCAAGCGGCGGCCCAATTACCTCTTTAGTTTTTTCTTTTGTCAAAGAGTGGACAGACGCCCTCTTCACCAGCTCTTTATAGGAGCGGGAGGAGGATTCAGCAATGTCCACGGCATCCCATTTCATATCCATCAGCGGTGCGCTCATAATCGTCATAGGCGAGATGATGGCACTCCGTTCCGCCTCAAACCTCAAAAAACTGCTTGTTTTTTCCACCATAGCTGAAAGCGGCTATCTCCTGATAGGCTTGGGGGTCGGTTCCACTTCAGGCATCACCGGGGCTTCCATGCACCTGATCTATCAAATCGTGATCCGCAGCTTCACCTTTCTGGCAGCATGGATGCTGGCCCGGCAAGCCGACTCTTGGGATCTCAATGCACTGCGCGGTATGCACACCCGACTCCCTTTGACCGCACTGCTGTTTGGTTTCGGGATGTTTTCCTTTATGGGACTTTCGCCGTTCAAAGGGGCAATCAGCAAATTCATCGTCACCTATGCAGCCATTGAAAACGGCAACTACCTGATTGCTGCTTCAGCCACACTCGGCACCATTATCGCGGCCATATACATTCTTCGCGCCATACAGACAATATGCTTTGCGCAGAACAACGATGCAACACCCCAAGTCATTGAATTCACTCCTATATCAGGCACGATTACACTGGCACTGGCATGCCTGACCGCCTTCATGACCATCCATCCGGAACCGCTTCTCCACTTCTGTGAGCAGCTTGCAGCCTCCATGGGAGCAGCAAAAACAGGAAATGGCTTGCCGCATTTTGAAGGTCCCTGGCCCCTCAAAGTTCTTGTCCCTTACCTTGGAGCATTCGCCGTCTTTGCCGCCGGAAAATTTTCCTCCAGACTACGAGACGCCCTGGCCATAATCGTCTCAATGGGAACACTGGCGACGGTTGCGCTGATCCCCCAGCCAGACGCATTCCTTTTTCTCTGTTCGCTGCTGTTCGCCTTCATCTGTACCCTCGTGGTTATTTACTCCGTAGGCTATCTTGGGCAGCAACCGAACTCCGACAGATACTTTTTCTTCCTTTTTCTTATGTATGGCTCACTCGTGGGGGTGGCGACCGCCCGCGATCTCGGAAATTTCTATCTCTTCTGGGAGTTGATGACCTGGACCTCCTATCTGCTCGTCATCCACAAACAGACAAGGGAAGCCCTCAAAGCGGGATACAAGTACTTCATCATGTGCGTCTCCGGCGCCACGATAATGCATTACGGCATTCTCTTATGGCACAGTTCGGCAGGGACTTTCGACATTGGCGTCTTGCAGGCGGCAGGCCCGGCCGGGTTGAACGGTGCAGGAGCACTCATTGCCCTGCTCTTCTTCATCGGTTTCGGAGTCAAGGCAGGTCTCTTTCCCATGCATTCGTGGCTGCCGGACGCCCATCCCGTTGCCCCGTCATCCATCTCGGCCCCCATGTCCGGCATCCTGACCAAAGCGGGCATCTTCGGGATGGTCAAATTCCTCCCACTGCTTGCGGCCGGAGGTGTGGCGTTTCTTGAAGTCGACGGCAAGTCGCTCCTGCCGAACCTGCTCATGCTCACCGGGGGAACCACCTTGATTTTCGGTGAAATCATGGCTCTGCGCCAGAACGATGTCAAACGAATGCTCGCCTACTCAACACTCGCGCAGGTGGGAGAAATCACACTCATTCTGAGTATCAATACCTGGATCACCACGGTCGGCGCCCTGGGACATGTGGTCAATCACGCCTTGATGAAAAATCTTCTCTTTCTTGCGGCAGGCGCATTCATCATGCGCGCTGGAAGCCAACACATAGATAGACTGGCAGGGTTGGGTAGACGTATGCCAATAACCGGAACCTGCTTTGCCATAGGCATTCTCTCCATCATGGGATTGCCTCCGTTCAATGGGTTCATCAGCAAATTCCTCATGCTCCACTCAGCCGTGGAGTCGGGACTGTATCCGGTTGCTGCGGTGATCCTGCTCGGCAGTCTCATAGGCGCAGCCTACTACGGGCGGCTACTCAAAGTTCTCTTCTTCAAGCAGGGAGAGCAGCAGAAAGTCACCGAAGCGCCACGCTCCATGCTCCTCGCCATGATAACGCTGGCCTCCGGCTGCATTCTCTTCGGCCTGCAGCCGGGGATTTGGCTCACCCCGGTTCTCAAGGCGGCGACGGCCGTCTGGGGTAGCGCGAGTATGGAGACCGTACCCAACCTGACTTTGAACTGGCCCATTCCCACACTGATTCTCGGAGCCGGTGCTATCTGCATGGCCTGTCTGCAACGTACCCGCTGGATGGGAATCGTTGCGACCGGAACCACTGTGCTGGCGGGCTGCAGCCTCTTGCTGATGCCGCAGCCACCGTCTTATGGGATGGCCTTTGCGTCCATTCTGCTTTTCTCCGCCGCCCTCAGCTTTCTTTATGCGGCCCAGTACATGAACCACAGTCATCGCCAATGGCGTTTCTTCTCCGTCTGCCTGATCATGATTTGCGGGCTCGCCGGGCTGGCGCTCTCCGTCGACCTCTTCAACTTTTTCGGTTTCTGGGAAATCATGAGCAGCTGGCCGCTCTTCTTTGCCATCATCCACGAAGAAAGCGACGAAGCACGAAAGGAAGGAACCAAATACTTCCTGTTCAACCTCGCCGGCGCATCATGCATCTTTCTGGGCGTCCTTCTCCTGGGACACCTTGCAGGGAAATATGACATCGCCGCCATCCCCGGAGCGCTTGCCAACCTGAAAGCGGCTCAATGGACCCTTCCCATAACGCTAATGTCCATCGGTTTCTTCATGAAAGCCGCCATGATTCCTCTGCGCATCGATTGGCAGATGCACCCCGCCACAGCACCCACTCCCATCAGCGGCTATATTTCGGCCGTTCTGCTCAAGACTGCTCCGCTTGGCATGCTTGTCCTCTGTTTCGTCATCGGCAGGCCGCTGCAGGGCACTGCGGTTATGGATCAGATCATGTACATAGGCGCATGGGTTGCGGGGGTGACCATTTTCTATGCCGCTTACAAGGCTGTCACCCAGTCCGGAATCAAGGGAGTGCTCATCTACTCGACCGTCAGCCAACTCGGATACATCCTGCTCGGCATCTGCCTCGGTACGCCCATGGGCATAACAGGCGGCCTCATGCACTTCGTCAACCACATGGCTTTCAAGAACCTCGCATTCCTCTGCGCAGGAGCCCTGATGTACAAAACCCACGCCCATTCCCTCAACGAGCTGGGTGGAATCGGACGGCGCATGCCACTGACCACGCTGGCTTTTGGTGTAGCCACCATGTCGGCTGCAGGCGTACCTCCCTTCAACGGGTTCACGTCCAAATGGCTGTTGTACAATGCCTTGCTGAATAAAGAGGAAATCCTGCTCCTGCTCCTGGCCCTGTCCGGCAGTGTGCTCACGCTCGCCTACTTCATCAAGTTCCTCCACTCCGCCTTTCTCGGTCACCCGTCCGATAAACACGCATCGGTCACCGAGGTCGCCCCGCTCATGCTCGCACCCATGGGTATCCTTGCCGCAATATGTCTGGTGACAGGCCTCTTCCCGGGTATGATCCTGTCTCCCATCGGTTCCATCATGCAGACTCTTGACCTACCCGAGGTGACCAGCACACTGTCCGGCGTGATCAGTACGCCTCTGATGTGGAACGCCACCCTGGTTGGCTTTATGCTCTTTACCGCTCTCATCATGGTATCCGTACTTCTGCGCCTCATGAACGGTCGCGTCAGACGGACGGCCATCCATATGTGTGGCGTCACGGAACTGCCTACAGAAGCGACCAATGTCACCGCTGAAAACCTTTATGAGGCACCGCTCCAGTTCGTCCTGTCACTGAAGCGCATGGCCTCGGCCCCATTCACCAAGGAGTAGAACATGGTCAACGATTACATCCATGCAGGCATTGCCATGCTCATCTTCCCGGGCGGCCTGTTCGCCCTGGCCACAGGTTTGCTCTTCAAGGGCATGGACAGGATTGCCGTGGCCCGGTTGCAACGCCGCGTCGGTCCCCCCATGCTGCAACCTGTTTTCGACATAATCAAATTAAGCACCAAGGAAATCCTGGTGCCCGAAAGCGCCAACGAAACAGTCTTCAAGCTCGCTCCGATGATGGGACTGATGGGCAGTCTTGTCTGTGCGGCTCTTGTTCCCATCGCGGGAGTCTGGAATGGTATTCCGGGAGCCGGGGACATCTTCGTTCTTCTCTATCTGTTCTCTCTTCCGGCGCTTTCGTTCATACTTGGCGGGTCATCCTCCAGCTCCCCTTTCGGCGCCATAGGTTTCTCTCGGGAAATGGTCATCATGTTCGCCTACGAAATCCCGTTGCTCGCCACACTGCTTGCGGTCGCGGTCCGGGCGGACTGGCAGCTCTCCCTGGACGGCATCATTGCCTACCAGACCGCCAACGGCCCTTTCCTGCTCGATCCGATCATGATCCCGGCATTCCTCGCCTACCTGATGTTCATTCCCGGCACCATGGGTATAGGTCTCTTCGACATCCCCGAGGCGGAAGAAGAAGTCATCGAAGGACCTGTTCTTGAATATTCCGGCCCGCTACTAGCTCTTTTCAACCTGATGTCGGCGGTCAAGCTTATGGTGGTTCTCAACCTCGGCGTGGCACTCTTTTTCCCGCTGCTCCTGCCCGGCGGTATCTGGGTGAACCTGCCGTTCCATTTGGTCAAGTGCTTGGCGCTCATGTTGGTTGCCGTGTCCCTGTTCCGGGCGTCCACCGGCCGCTTACGTATAGACCAGGCCTTCAACTTTTTCCTGAAATACCCGTCCTCGCTGGCATACGTCAGTCTGCTCGGCGCGTACCTGCTCCGTTAAACGAGGTGATCATGCACAAGTATCTTAAACGGTTCGTACACAAATCCCCCTGGCTGTACCGGATCAACGCCGGCTCCTGCAACGGGTGCGACGTAGAGTTGGCGACGACTGCGCTCATCCCCCGCTACGATGTCGAAAGGCTCGGTTGCAAATACTGCGGCAGCCCCCGCCACGCGGACATCGTGCTCATTTCCGGTCCCCTGACGACACGTGTCAAGGAGCGCGTCCTTCGAGTCTATGAGGAAATACCCCGTCCCAAAATCACTGTAGCCGTAGGCATCTGTCCCATCTCCGGTGGAGTCTTTCGCGACAGCTATTCCATTGAAGGACCGATGGACCGCTACATTCCCATAGACGTCAATGTCCCGGGGTGCCCTCCACGTCCACAGGCAATCATGGAAGGAATCCTCAAGGCGTGCGAAATCTGGAAAAAACGAATCGTGGAGGTGGCATAATGCTTCCGTTCCTGAAGATACTCGTTCGAAACATCATCAAAGGGCCAGCCACCGAAGCGTTCCCCTTCGGTGAGACTTACACTCCGAAGCGGCTGCGCGGCCGTGCCGAGCTTGACCCATCCCGCTGTCTGACGTGCGGCATCTGCAGCCATGTATGTGCAGGCGGCGCCATCGCCATGACCGAATCGGCCGACGGACGGGGAATGGAGTTCAGACTCTGGCACAACACGTGTACCTTTTGCGGTCTGTGCGAGCACTACTGTCCGGCCAATGCGATCACCATGACCAATGATTGGCACCTGTCCCACGAACAATCCGAAAAATACACTTGTTGTGAGGTCCAGTTCGTCGAATATCCCGTCTGCGAGAAGTGCGGAGAGCGGATGTTACCCCGCCTCCACCAACGTCTTTCCAAAGGGCTGGTCGGCTCCGTAAGTACCGCTGAAATCATGCGTATCTGTCCGGATTGCAGACGCCTGACTTCGGCCATGCATCAGATCAAAAGCAAAGTCAGCCTCACGGCTGGCAGGAGTAATTCATGACCCCAACAACATCAGACTCTCCTTTCAAAGCCATCCTTCCTTACCGGGACGTCATCCACACCACGGATTCAAACGGCAATCACTTCGGCTGGGTAGACCTGCCTTCCCCCGAGGCATTGCAGATAACAGGCAAACGCCTGGCCGAGTATGGAGCCAGACTCTGTACGATCACCGCTTTCAATAAAAAAAAGTTCGCCCAAGACGGAGATATGCAGATGGTCTACAACTTCGATCTCGACGGTGCCGTGCTGACAGTCTCCATCCCTGTCACTCCCCACGACCGGCGTGTCCCTTCTCTGGTAGACTATTTCGCCAACGCCGACTGGCACGAACGGGAGTTTGCGGAACTCTTCGAAATTGAGCTGACCGGCCGCGACGCCCCCAAGCGCCTTTTCCTCGATCCCAAGATCGACACCGGCGTTTTCAACCGACTCGTTCCGCTCTCCTCCATGATGAACGGTGCGTCGACCAAACAACTATGGGAAACGATATTTGCCGAAACCAGTATGCCCGATTGGGCCAAGGAGGCAAAATAGTGGCAACCTATTCCATCCCGGTCGGCCCTTTGCATGTGGCTCTTGAGGAGCCCATGTACTTCCGCGTGGACATTGAGGGTGAAACCGTCAAGGGACTCGAAATTTCAGCCGGGCACGTCCATCGCGGTATGGAGTCACTGGCTCTTCAAAGGAATTATTTCCAAAACATCACCCTGACCGAACGGCTCTGTTCACTGTGCTCAAACAGCCACCCCTGCACCTACTGCATGGCGGTGGAGAATCTGGCAGGCATCGACATTCCCGAGCGCGCCCGCTACCTCCGGGTTATGGCCGATGAAATCAAACGCCTCGCATCCAACCTCTTCAATGTCGGCATTATGGCGCACACTATCGGCTTCAACTCCCTGTTCATGCATGTCATGGAAGTACGGGAACTGGCGCAGGACATCAAGGAGGGCGTGTACGGCAACCGCATGGACCTCGCCGCCAACTGCATCGGAGGTGTCAAATATGACATTGACGACGAAATCGAGTCCTTCCTCCGCACCCAGCTCAAAGAGCTGAAGCGCCCCATGGATGAACTCTATAGAACCTATGAAAAAGACCCGCTCGTTACAGCGCGGACCAAAGGGATCGGCATTCTGCCCGAGAAAGACGCCATCCGGCTGGGCGTGGTCGGTCCGGTCGCCCGAGGCTCCGGCATCGCCTACGACATCCGGGACAAGGCGCCATATTCGGCATATGATCAACTCTCCTTCACCGTTCAGACAGAGACCGAGGCCGATGTCCGCAGCCGCGCGCTGGTCCGCCTGCGGGAAGCCATCGACGCCATCTCCCTCATGGAGCAATGTCTTGACAGGATGCCCAAAGGCCCCACTGTTCCAGACTGTTTGCCGGACATTCCGCCAGGTCAGTCCGTCGCTCGTTCAGAGGCGCCCCGCGGCGAACTGATTTACTACCTCAAATCCGATGGCACGGACAGGCCGCAACGGTTGAAATGGCGTGTTCCCACCTATATGAATTGGGAAGCGCTTCATATTATGATGAACAACTGCAAAATCTCCGACATACCACTTATAATCAACAGCATTGATCCATGCATATCATGCACTGAACGATAAAAGATCTCATTATTATCCACCATATAAAAGGCATAATGTACGCTATATTCCTGCGCCTCTCTTTTCACAACATGGGGAGGCGCAATTTCTTTTCAATTAAATCGTTTTTTTGTCAAAAACAGGACAGATTTTTACGGTCAGCACAGGTTGATTGATTCTCAACATACTACGGCAACGACTTAAACCAAAATTCTGAAAAGACTCTGTCATGCATGAAACATCAATTGTTTTGAGCACCATCTCCATTGTGGAGGAGGAAGCAAGGAAGCACGGCGTTTCAAAAATAAACTCGATCACCATCTGCATCGGGGAATTGACCTGTGTCGAAAAGGAAACTTTGCGGGGGTGTTTTGACGTTGCTGTTGAATCCGAAGCACTTGCGGGAGCCAAATTGATCATCGAACCGATCGCTGCGGTCTTCCGGTGCGAAACGTGCGGAGCTTCCCTGGAAAGGAAGCAATGGTCAACGACCTGCCCGAAGTGCAACGGCGGCAACATGCGCCTTGAACAAGGGCGCGAACTCTATGTGAAAAGTTTTGAAGCCGATTAATCAAACAGATGGGAGGAGATCTGTGTCCGGACCGAATGAAAATCCCATAATCTACGCCGACGCGTCAAAATGTGTTGGCTGCAAACAGTGTGAGCTGGCCTGTTCACAGGTTCATAGTGGCTATACACTGACCAAGGCCAAGGCGAGCCAATACCAACTCGTCTCCAGAATCCACGTCGTGAGGGTCGATGGCGTCAACGTTCCCATGCAATGTCGTCAATGCGAGGACGCGCCGTGCGCTCATGCCTGTCCCACAGGGGCAATCTATCAAGACGACGGTATCGTAAAAATCAACGAAAATCGCTGCGTCGGCTGCAAGGTTTGCGTCATGGCCTGTCCATTTGGTGCCATCGAGGTCGTCAAAGAGGGGATCATCGAGGACGGGCGAACAAATCAGGGTGTTGCCAAAAAATGCAACCTCTGTGCTCATCAAATCGATGACGAGGGACAGTTCCATTGCGGCTGCGTGGAAGCCTGCCCCACCGGTGCGCTGAGCCTTGTCACCATTACCGATTATCGCCGCCGGCTCATGCTTGCCAGAGCCCGTGAAGCAAGCCATCCCACTTCCATCTACAAAGGATAACACCATGCCCCAGAAAGTTTCTATCGACAAATCAATGGACCTGCTCGTTCCTCTGGCAAAAAAAGAAGGAATCGAAACTCCTTGGGACCGTTACGAAAAAATGCAGCCCCAATGTGGATTCGGTGAACTCGGTGTGTGTTGCCGCATCTGCTGGAAAGGACCATGTCGCATCGATCCGTTCGGCAAGGGGCCGGATCGCGGCATTTGTGGAGCGACTGCGGATGTCATCGTCGCACGCAACTTCATTCGTATGCAGGCAGCCGGAGCCGCAGCCCACTCCGAGCACGGCAGACATATAGCCCTCGCTATGGAGCATCTCGGTAAGCACGGCCTTGAGGCTTATTCCATCAAAGACGAAACCAAGCTGATGAGCATAGCCAAAACACTTGGCTTAGAAACGGACGGTCGTTCCACTCAAGAGATCGCTTTGGAAGTTGCCCTCACCAGCCTCCAGGACTACATGAATCAGGACAGCTCCACAGGTTGCATATGGCTTACCAAGACCCTGCCGGCCAAGCGCCTGGAAAAGCTCAAGTCCCTCGGCGTCATGCCACACAATATTGACGCAATCATCACCAACATCATGGGGCGTACTCATGTGGGCTGCGAGGCGGATCACGTCAACCTGCTCATGGGTGGCATGAGAGGCGCGCTGGCCGACTACACCGGAATGGTGCTGGCCACCGAATTATCCGACGCCATGTTCGGAACCCCGCAACCGGTCGTGACCAAGGCCAACCTCGGAGTGCTCAAGGAGAATGCCGTCAACATAGCTCTGCACGGCCACAACCCATTGCTCAGTGAAGTCATCTGTGACATGGCTATAAAGCTCAATGACGAGGCCATTGCCGCAGGTGCCCCCGAAGGCATCAACGTGGTCGGCGTCTGCTGTACCGGCAACGAAATAATGCTTCGCCGCGGCATACCTCTGGCCACCAACTATCTCTCGCAGGATATCGCCCTCCTCACCGGCGCCATCGACTCCATGGTTGTGGATGTCCAATGCATCATGCCGTCCATTGCTTCTGTGGGCAGCTGTTTCCACACCGAAATCATCACCACTGTCCCGGATAACAAAATCACCGGTGCCCGCCACGTCGAGTTCAGTGAGGAAGACGCACTGGAAAAGGCCAAGGAAATCGTCCAACTGTCCATTGAGGCATTCAAACGTCGCGATCCTGCAAGGGTCAACATTCCCAATGTCAAGGAAACAGCCATTGTCGGCTTCAGCAAGGAATCCATCGTCGCGGCCCTGTCGAAGGTCAATGCCGAAGATCCGCTCAAACCACTCATAGACGCCATCGTCAGTGGCGATATCAAGGGCGTGGCTCTCTTCGCCGGGTGCAACAACACCAGGGTTAAGCACGACGACTCCTTCATGACCATCGTCAAAGAATTGCTGGCAAAAAACGTTCTCGTCCTTGCCACTGGATGCGGCGCGGGTGCCTTTGCCAAGAACGGCATGATGACTCAGGAAGCGGCCCGGAAATATTGTGGCGAATCGCTGCTCGGCGTTCTCACCGCAGTGGGGACAGCCGCTGGCCTCAAAGGACCACTGCCTCCGGTACTCCACATGGGCTCCTGCGTTGACAACTCTCGGGCTGTCCAAGTCGCTTCGGCTCTGGCCAACGCACTGGATGTCGATTTGAGCGATCTTCCGGTCGTTGCTTCCGCACCGGAAATGATGTCCGAAAAGGCTGTCTCCATCGGCAGCTGGGCCGTGGCCCTTGGCTTCCCCACCCATATCGGCATCGTCCCGCAGATCACGGGTGCCCCAGGTGTAGTCAAAGTCCTGACCGAAGACGCCAAAAAGCTTTTCGGCGGTTACTTCATCCCAGAACCAGATCCGATGGCTGCCGCAGGCAAGCTGTATGAAGCAATTATGGAAAAACGCCAGGGACTGGGCATCTAACGCAACAGTCAAAGGCCCGCCGTATCCAAACGGCGGGCCGATTTCAGGAGGTTCGACATGAAAATTGCTATCACCGGTAAAGGCGGCGTCGGCAAGACAACGCTCGCAGGACTCCTAGCACGCTTGTTGGCCGACCGGGGCGACACCGTCCTGGCCATTGATGCCGATCCGGATGCCAACCTCGGTTCCGCCATCGGCATTTCCCCCGAGGCCCTGGGCTCCACCACTCCCATTTCAAAAATGAAAGATCTCGCAGAAGAGAGAACCGGGGCCGAAGGCGACGGGTTTTACTCCCTAACCCCTTACGTGGCAGATATTCCCGAAGAATTTGCCATTGAACACAAAGGAATCCGGCTGCTGCTCCTTGGTACGGTCGAGCAAGGCGGCGGTGGCTGCATTTGCCCCGAGCACGCATTGGTCAGGACGCTCATGAAGCATATTCTTTTTCAAAAGGGCGAAAGCGTTGTCATGGATATGGAAGCGGGCATCGAGCATCTCGGCCGCGGAACAGCGGAATCCGTGGATGCCTTGATTACCGTAGTGGAACCGGGGTCCCGTAGCCTGCAGACAGCCAAACAAATATGGAAACTCGCCGCAGACATAGGACTGGAAAAACACTTTGTCGTGGCCAGCAAAGTTCGCAACGAAACCGAAACCGCATACCTCCAAGCACACCTTCCCGAAACCGAACTGCTTGGAGTTATTCCCATGAGCGATGAAGTACGCCAAGCTGATATGGAAAACATCGCTCCCTATGACCTACAAGGAGAAATAGTCGAGTCCGCCAAGCAAATCCTCAAAAAACTCGAACAAGGGCTAAAGTAGAATGTCACCTAGGGGGAACTTCGGACAGAAGTGGTTCCGGTTGTTCGGACAGTTTGGCGGCAGAATTAAGGTGGAGCCTGGTACTCACTACGCCGCCTGACAG